>APMI01001046.1_pt1 | contig 246560 bp, 192 predicted proteins | sample 667938 | NCBI WGS metagenome assembly APMI01 (sample SAMN01084076, study PRJNA167559) | wastewater metagenome | biome: Wastewater | place: Denmark: Ejby Moelle, Odense | collected 2011-11-28
TGCCTCTGTGTTTTCTAAAAGATCGTTCTGATTTCCAAGTCCAAGAACCGCTTCTCGCTTTTCTTTTCCTTTTGTTTCAGCCGCCGCTTTTCGTCGGGGGTCAGGAGAGTAGTTCAGCTCAGATTTCGTGCAACTGTATTTTCATCTTTTTTTCATTTTTCCTGATTATGCACTAAAACGACGCACCTCCGAACCCCTCAAAACGGCCTCTGAAAGCATCAAATCATCGCCATCTGAGCATGTGTTGATGCGATGATGTGAGTGAAACAACAGCGGCAGCATGAGGTGATTAACACCGATTGTACGCAGGAGAAACCTCATCATCACGACATGCGCTGACAGACATTCATGTCATAAGAGCTTCTGATCTTGGGTGATTACCACCCGACGAACACACCGCCATCTGCATGAATGAATGCGCTCATCACGCACAAGCCTTCACCTCTGATGCAGCATCATGAAATGCGGAGGCAACAGACCCGACCTCGCCAGCTTAAATAGACGGCCCCGGCCCCTCGTTCATTTGCTCACTCAGGGACTGCAGCACTCCAAACGGCGAAACACACATGATTGTCTCTTATAGCCAGAGTCGCCTCTGCCAGTTCTATCATGAGGTGCCATTCGGCTTTCCAGGTTCAAAGAGTAGAGCGGGGCAATACGGGCAGGCTCCCAGCCTAGCCGCCACCCGGAAAGGGCTGGAAGCCCGCCCAGATGCGACTGTGGCCAAAAAAATGCTGTTATTCGTGCCACGCCTGCTATTTCCTTGGCCTGCTACCCATCCCAATGAACACCCCGCATACCTTCACCACTGGCTCCGGAACTCCCGGCAAGTATTATTCCCTCCCTGCACTTGAAGCAGCCGGCATCGGCAAAGTCTCCCGTCTTCCGGTCTCCATCCGCATCGTGCTGGAGTCCCTGCTGCGCAATCTGGATGGCAAGAAGGTCACCGAGGCAGATGTGAAGAACCTCGCCAACTGGAATGCCAAGGCTCCTGGTGAATATGAGATCCCCTTCACCGTCGCCCGTATCGTGCTGCAGGACTTCACCGGCGTGCCTCTTCTGGTCGATCTGGCCACCATGCGCTCCAAGGTGAAGGAGCTGGGCAAAAATCCGAAGATGGTCGAACCTCTCGTACCCGTGGACCTCGTCGTGGACCACAGCGTGCAGGTGGACTTCGCAGGCACGCAGGCGGCGCTGGATCAGAACCTGGCGCTGGAATTTGAGCGCAACAAGGAGCGCTATCAGTTCCTCAAGTGGGGTGAGCAGGCCTTCAACACCTTCAAGGTGGTGCCTCCGGGCATCGGCATCGTGCATCAGGTGAATCTCGAATACCTCGCCAAGGGTGTGCTTGAAAAAGACGGCGTCTATTACCCGGACTCCCTCGTGGGCACGGATTCCCACACCACCATGATCAACGGCCTCGGTGTTGTTGGCTGGGGCGTGGGTGGCATCGAGGCTGAGGCCGGCATGCTCGGCCAGCCGGTGACCTTCCTCGTCCCTGAAGTCGTCGGTGTTTACCTCACTGGCTCGCTGAAGGAAGGCGTGACCGCCACGGACCTCGTGCTCGAAGTCACGCAGAAGCTGCGCAAGCTCGGCGTGGTGGGCAAGTTCGTGGAATTCTACGGCCCAGGCGCTGTCAGCCTGCCCGTCACCGACCGTGCCACCATCGCCAACATGGCCCCTGAATATGGCGCCACGATGGGCTTCTTTGGCGTGGACGAAGAAACCATCGCCTACCTGCGCGGCACCGGCCGCAGCGAAGAGCTCTGCACCACCGTCACCAATTACTACAAGGCCCAGGGCATGTGGGGCATCCCCACGGAGAAAGGCGCGCTCGACTTCACCACCGAGATGGAGATGGATCTCAGCACGGTCGTCCCCTGCGTCTCCGGCCCGAAACGCCCGCAGGACCGCATCGAAGTGCCTGTGCTGAAGAGCAAATTCCGCGACCTCCTCGGCTCGGAAGTGAAGGCTGGCGGCTTCGGCAAGGCCGACAGCTTCAAGCCCGCCGAAGTCGTGGTGAACAGCAAGGCCGATGTGAAGGACACCATCACCGACGGCAGCGTGCTCATCGCCGCCATCACCAGCTGCACCAACACCAGCAACCCCAGCGTCATGCTGGCCGCCGGCCTCCTGGCCAAGAAGGCGAACGCCAAGGGCCTGACCGTGAAGCCCTCTGTCAAAACCAGCCTCGGCCCAGGCAGCCGTGTGGTGACAGATTACCTCAACAAGACCGGCCTTCAGGTCGAGCTCGACAAGCTGGGCTTCCAGACCGTGGGCTACGGCTGCACCACCTGCATCGGCAACTCCGGCCCTCTGGACGCCGGCATCGAAGATGTGGTGAAGAGCAAGGATGTAGTGGCCGCCAGCGTGCTGTCCGGCAACCGCAACTTCGAAGCCCGCGTGCATCAGAGCATCAAGGCCAACTTCCTCATGAGCCCCCCGCTCGTGGTGGCCTACGCCATCGCAGGTACGGTGGACATCGACCTGAGCAAGGACGAGATCGTCGCAGGCAGCGGCGTGTATCTGAAGGACATCTGGCCCACCCTCAAGGAAGTGCGCGACGCCATGGAGTCCGCCCTCTCCCCTGAGGTCTTCCGCAAGCTCTACACCGACTTCGCTTCGCAGAATCCGAAGTGGAATGAAATCCAGGGCAGCGTGGGTGACGTGTTTGAGTGGGACGCCAAGTCCACCTACATCCAGCATCCGCCGTTCTTTGCTGACTTCAGCATGACCCCCGGCGACATCACCGAGATCAAGGGCGCACGCCCCCTCGGCATCTTCGGCGACAGCGTCACCACGGACCACATCAGCCCCGCTGGTGCGATCAAGAAGGCCAGCCCTGCCGGCCGTTTCCTGCTCGAAAACGGTGTCACACAGGCCGACTTCAACAGCTACGGCAGCCGTCGTGGCAATGACCTCGTGATGACCCGGGGCACCTTTGCCAACGTACGCATCAAGAACCTCATGCTGGGCGGCAAGGAAGGTGGCGACACCCTCCTGCAGCCTGCGGGCACCGAAATGAGCATCTACGACGCAGCCGAGGCCTACAAGGCCGCCGGCACGCCCACGATCGTCATCGGTGCGGAAGACTATGGCATGGGCTCCAGCCGCGACTGGGCTGCCAAAGGCACCCGTCTGCTGGGCGTGAAGGCCGTCGTGACCAAGTCCTTTGAGCGCATCCACCGCAGCAACCTCGTGGGCATGGGCGTGCTGCCCTGCAACTTCAAGGACAAGGCCGACTACGACAAGGTCAAGGATCTCAGCGATGCCACCTTCGACATCCTGGGCCTGAGCAATGACTTCAAGCCCATGAGCGAAGCCACCCTCCGCGTCCACAAGGCCGACGGCAGCAGCTTCGACATCCCGGTCATCGTCCGCATCGACACTCCCGTGGAGATCGACTACTACCGCGCCGGAGGCATCCTGCCCTACGTGCTCGCCCAGATCCTGCGTGCGAATGCGTAACCCGTAGAACGAGCTTCCAAGTTCGTTTTGCCCCAGACACGACTTATCCGGCAGCCCGCAAGGCTGCCGGATTTTTTTGTGCCCGTTGCATGTTGCCGCATAGAGATCACACTCTGGCGCATGGACACCTCGATTGTCTTCCCCATCATCCCCGCCTCTTTCAAGTCGCTGTGGGTTCTCGCCATCATCGCGCTGGTTCTGATTCTGGGGGCCGCCCTCATGGGCTACCTGGCATGGTCCACGCGCCACGTCACCTGCACCGTCTCTACTGAAGGCCTGCGTATTCAGGGAGACCTTTATGGCCGCCTGATCCCCCTGCGCGCCCTCCAGCTGGACAAAGCAGTGGTGACCAATCTCAAGCAGGACAAGGACCATCAGGCCAAATGGCGCACCAATGGCACCGGTCTGCCCGGCTATGCCTCCGGCTGGTTCAAGCTGCGCAATGGCGAAAAGGCGCTGCTCTTCATCACTGACCCCACGCGTGTGGCGCGCATTCCCACCACAGAGGGCTACAGCGTGATGCTGAGTGTCAGCGAGCCCGCCGCCCTGATCGACGCGCTGAAGCGGCAAAACGGGCCTTAAAACGGCCCTGCAGGCCATTCACTGCACAGCCACCAGCTTCTCCACCTTCTGCGCCTCCTCCTCCACGATGCCCAGAAAGGTGTCCCGCAGTGCGGAGGGGAAGTTCTTATCGTAAACCGCACAGAGGTTGTAGTGCAGGCTTTTGTCTGCGACGAGCAGCGGCACGCAGCCAGGCGTGCCGGTGCGCTCGGCGATCTTTGGGATCAATGCCACCCCCTCTCCCGCCGCCACCATGGTCACCAGATTCTCCGCATTCGCGGCAGCGCTGCCAAACTGCGGCAGAAAGCCGATGCTGCGGCAGATTTCCCGCGTCCAGACGCGCTGTGCATCGCTGCCATACATGAGGATGTGCAGAAAGGTCTCGTCCTCCAGATCCCGCAGCCGCACCGTGGTGTTTCTGGCCAGTGGGTGATGCTCGGAAACCAGCACGATGAGCGGGCTGCGCAGGATGTTCCGCACCGCCAGCTTTTTGGCCGCCGAGAGCTTGGCAAAGATCTCCGGGATGAAGCCGATGTGCGCACGCCCTGCGGCGATCTGCGCCAGCTGGTCTGAGGGGCCCGTCTCCACCACGCTGATCCGCGCCTTGGGCAGGGCGGCGTGCAGTCGTGTGAGGCAGGCTGGCAGAAAGCTGATGGTCAGCGGCCCCATGGAGCCGACACGCAGCTCTCCGGTGGTTCCCGCCGCAGCCTCCTTGGCACGCGCCACGGCCTTGTCCGCCCGGGTGAGCACCGCACGCGCCTCCCGCAGAAAGACCGTGCCCGCATCCGTAAGCGCCACATGGTTCCGGTTCCTCTCCAGCAGTTGCAGGCCCAGCTCATTCTCCAGATCTCGAATCTGTGTGCTGAGAGAGGGCTGCGCCAGCCGCAGACGTGTGGCCGCGCGGCTGAAGCTCAGGGCCTCCGCGACGGCGACGAAGTAGCGCAAATGACGCAATTCCACTCAGCACCTTATAGCTTTTAGCTATCACGCGCAAAGGAAACAAGTCATGTCCGGCAGGGGGGCGGTGAGGGATGATGGTGCCGAAACAACACCTCAGAAAGAAATGAGCACCCTCACCCTGACCGCCAAAACCCTCGTCCACGACGACATCGAGTTCGACGAAGCACCGCCCCCCAGCTCCCGGAGCGCCACCCCCCGGCGCACGCTGAGCACCCGCACCCGGCTGCTGCTGGTGGGCATCCCCCTGCTGGCCTTGGGCGTGGCCTCACTTGCCTCCTGGCTGGCCTATGCGGCCAAGTTTGAGGAAACCGACGACGCATTCGTCGAAGCAGACGTGCACCCCGTCAGCAGCCGCATCACCGGAGACGTGCTGGAGGTCTTCGTGGAGGACAACCAGTTCGTCACCAAAGGCCAGCCGCTGGCCAAACTCGACCCACGCGACTACGAAATGAAGCTGGCATTTGCCAGGACCGCGCTGGAGCAGGCCGCCGCTCAGATCCCCCAGGCCGAGGCCGCCCTGGCACGGGCGCAGGCAGCCGGACGGGAGGCCGCCGCCAAGGTGGAGGTGACCGTGGCGCAGAAAGAAAAAGCCCGGCTCGACTTTGAGCGCGCCGAAAAACTCTACACCACCGAAGGCCGCGCCATCTCCCGGCAGGACTACGACAGCGCCAAGTCAGCCTACGACGCCGCCACCGCCAGCCACACGGCTGCTTTAGCCGCCACCGAAGCCGCCACCGCAGGTGTGAGCGCCGCCGAGGCAGACCTCTCCATGGCCAAAGCCGGACGCGACCACGCCCAGACCGTGATGGATGACGCCGAACTGCAGCTCTCCTACACCGTGCTGCGTGCGCCGGATGCAGGACGCATCGGCAAGCGCACCCTCCAGACCGGCCAGCATGTGCAGCCCGGCCAGGCCCTGCTGGCTGTCGTCTCCCAGGACACCTGGGTGGTGGCCAATTTCAAAGAGAACCAGCTCTCCCAGATGCGCGCAGGCCAGCCGGTGGAGATCAAGATCGACGCCATCCACGGCCAGAGCTTCCAAGGCCGCGTGGACAGTTTCTCTCCCGGCACGGGTGCCAAGTTCACCCTGCTGCCCCCGGATAATGCCACGGGCAATTTCACCAAGATCGTCCAGCGCCTGCCGGTGAAAATCCTGCTCGATGAAGCCGAGGCCAAGGCCTTCTCTGCGCAGCTCTCCCCCGGCCTCTCGGTCATCGCCACCGTGCGGGTGAAATCCTGAGCCCCGGCCTCCTGATCTCAACCCTCAACCGACACCGCCATGACCCGCAGCCACGCACTCTCCATGCCACTGGATGATGCCTCCACGGCTTCCCGCGAGAACCTTCGCAACTGGGTGGCGGTGCTCGGCTCCCTGCTGGGTGCCTTCATGGCGGTGCTGGACATCCAGATTTCCAATTCCTCTCTGCAAAACATCACCGGTGGCATCGGAGCCACGCTGGATGAAGGTTCATGGGTCTCTCTTTCCTATCTCGTGCCGGAGATCATCGTCATTCCGCTGTGCGGCTGGCTGGCGCAGGGCTTTGGCATGCGGCGCTACCTCATCTGGAACAGCGTGCTGTTTCTGCTCTTCTCCATCTGCTGCGGCTTCGCATGGAATCTCTCCAGCATGATCGTCTTCCGCGCGCTGCAGGGCTTCACCGGTGGTGCGCTCATCCCCATGGCGTCCACCATGGTGCTGCTCAAGCTGCCTGCATCCAAGCAGCCCGTGGGCTTTGCCCTCTTCGGCCTCAGCGCCATGTTTGCCCCGGCGATCGGACCCACCGTCGGCGGCTGGATCACCGAGAACTACTCCTGGCCGTGGATCTTCTACATCAACCTGGTGCCGGGCATCCTCCTCGTGGCCGCCATCGCCTGGGGGCTCGATGCCACCCCCGCCCGGCTGCCGCTGCTGAAAAAGGGAGACTGGGCCGGCATCGTTTTCATGGCGCTTGGGCTCGGTTCACTGACCGTCTTTCTGGAGGAGGGCACGCGGGAGGACTGGTTTGGCTCCGAGTTCATCACAAGGCTTGCCATCATCGCCGCCATCACGCTGCCGGTGTTTGTGGTCATTGAGCTGATGCGCCAGAAGATCACGCCTGTGGTGAACCTGCGCCTCTTTGTGCGGCGGAATTTCCTGCTCGGCAGCATTGTTAATCTGGTGCTGGGCCTCTGCCTCTACGGCTTCATGTACCTGCTGCCCGTTTATCTGGCGCAGATCCAGGGATACAACGCCATGCAGATCGGCTCCACCATGATGTGGGTGGGCCTGCCCCAGCTCGTGGTCATGCCCTTCATGCCGCGTCTCATGCAATGGTTCGACAAGCGCGCCATCGTCGCCTTCGGCCTCGCGCTGTTCGGCCTCAGCGCCATGATGATGAGCACCATGAGCGCCGACACCGCGCACGACCAGCTCGTGCTGCCGCAGATCGTGCGCGCCCTGGGCCTCACCTGCATCATCGTCCCGCTTTCCCTCATCACCACCGGCGGCATCGAGACGCAGAATGCCGCCAGCGCCTCGGGTCTCTTCAACATGCTGCGCAACCTCGGCGGCTCCGTCGGCATCGCCATGCTTTCCGCCCTCCTCACCCGGCGCGAGCATTTCCACTCCCATCATCTGGGAGAGGCGATCAGCTTGTACAATCCGCTCACGCGCGACCGCATCGCCGCCATGACGCAAAACCTCATCTCCCAGGGCATCGACGCCGTCGGCGCACAGGAGCGCGCCATTCATCTGCTCGACGCCACTGTGCGCAAGCAGGCCTTCATCCTTGCCTTCAACGACTGCTTCCATGTGGCCGGGCTGCTCCTTCTGGCCATGATCCCTCTCATCTTCCTGTGCACCAGGACGACCGGCTCAAGCGCGGCGGGCGCGCATTGAGTCGTGGTTGTTTTTTGCACCGGAAACCACCCGGATGATCAAAAAACATTCACAGAGGTGGTTCGCCATTTCCACCTCCCAAGAAAAATCAGCGTGCCTGGCTCATGCACGCCGTCATGAGCGAAACCCCGCCTCCAGCCGCCCCTGTTTCTCCTCTTCTGCAGGAACCTCCAGCCCATCCGGGCATGCAGCCCCTCATGCCGGGGGCTTCTTTGGGCTACCCGCCAAACTTTGCCTATCCGCTGCCGTCGGTGCCATACGGCTATATGTTGCCTGGCCATGGCATGCATCCAGGCGGTTTCACTCCGCCACCGGGTTATGTGCTGCCACCCGGGTACCCCGTCCCAGCAGGCTTCGGCATGCCGCCTGGCTATGGCTACCCACCAGTCAGCCACCCGGCAACTCTGGGCTACCCTCTGCCTCCTCAGAAGGCACCTGCTGTCGAGGCCATTCCAGCAGCAGTCCCTGTGGTCTTGGAGCCAGAGGTATCTGTCACCCGCACCCCTGCGCCGCAAGCCGCCGCAGCCACACCCGCCGGTGCAGACGCGATGGAAAAAGCGGTCGTTCCGTCCATGGCCGCCCCGAGGTTCATTCCTCCGGCGTCAGCGGTCACCTCGGCCCCTCCCAGTCGTTTCGTGCAGATGTGGCGGCGCGTGGGAGGTGGCTCTCTGACTTTTTCGATTCTGATTCATGGGGCCATTCTGCTCGTGGCCGGACTGGTCGTGATCACCACCTCCGTCATGTCGGACAAAGCGGTCGATTTCCTGCCCGGCGGCGGCACCCAGCAGGGATCTCGTGCCTCCGACGAGCTGGCGCATCAGGTGCGGCAGAAAAAGCGGCAGAAGCTGAATCAAAGCATGCCGAAATCTCGCCTCGTCTCCACCAGCCTCAGCTCCTCCATCACGCTGCCGGATCTTCCGCCGGACACACTCGACATGCCGGATGCCAGCTCCACTCTCGGAAGCAGCATGAAGCTCGGCTCTGACGGCTTTGGCAGCAGCGGCATGGGGAGTGGTTTCGGCGGCGGCCTGGGTGCGGGTGCCGTGAAGGGCATGGTGGGCATGACGTTGTTTGGCAGGCTCGGCGGCGATGGCATGCCCGGTGTTTTTTACGACATGAAGCAGACGCCCAACCGCACACCCACGGCGCTGGCAGATCTCGCCAGCGATGCCGACTTCGCCGGCGTCATCAACACCGCCGCTGGCAAGAAATTCAGCGGCAAAGGGCTGGACCAGTTCTTCCACTCCACCCAGAAGATGAGCTTCACCTACCTGCTCATCCCCTACATGTCTGCCAACGAAGGGCCAAAGGCGTTCAAGGTGGAAAGAGAGGTGCAGCCTCGCGCCTGGATGGTGCACTACACCGCAGACATCCGTCCGCCCGTGCCCGGGGACTACCGTTTCGTCGGCATGTTTGACGATGCACTCATTGTCTATGTGAACGGCAGGCCCGTGCTCGACGGCTCGTGGTATTCCATCGTTGATTATGGCGGAAAACAAAAGACCGAAGGAATCCGCCAGGACTTCGGCGGCCCCGTCGTGCCAGGCACCAGCAACCGCCGCTGCTACGCTGGCAAATGGGTGAAGATGGATGGCCTCACCCACATCGACATCGTCGTCGGCGAGCGCCCGGGCGGCCGTGTCGGCGGCCTGCTGCTCGTTCAGTCCAAAAAAGGCAAATATGCCCAACGAGCCGACGGCACGCCCATCCTGCCCGTCTTCACCACCACCAATCCCGCACTCGAAGACCAGAAGCGTATGCGTGACTACACCGCCAGCGGCTTCGAGATCGCGGACGATCCCAGCGTCTTCGCCCTCTCCAAGGACATTTTCGACCGCCGTTGAACCCGCGCCTTCCCTCACTTCCCACCTGTTCCTGTGTCGTGAAAAACCCCGCCGACCACTCCCCTGATTTCGATGCGTCATCCAAGACGACACCGCTTCCGCTGCCACCGAGGCCTGCAGCATTTCCGCATGGCTTTTTCCCGCCAGTGATGCCGCCCGCCACGAACGCACTCGGCTACCCATCCGACCCGATATGGGCGCCACCAGGTTATGGCATGCCGCCTTCGCACTACACCCTGCCTCCCATGGCAGCCCCGGCCATGCCAGATTATGACATCCCAGTGGCCACGCCCGCAGAGGTCGTTCCCCTGGCGGAGCAGGCATCTACGGTGCGCAAACCCATGCATGCACCTGCTGCGGCGTCCTCACGCCCGCCCAACCGCTTCGTGAGAATGTGGCAGCAGATCGGTGGCGGTTCGCTTACTCTGTCCCTCCTTATTCATGCCGGCTTTCTGATTGGAGCAGGACTGATCGTGCTGACCCAGACCCTGCAGGACAAGCAGGTGGACTTTCTCCCCGGAGGCGGCACACAGCAGGGGGCACAGGCCAGCGCTGAACTTGCGCATCAGGTGCAGCAAAAGCGGCGGCAGAATCTTCAGAAAAGCATGCCCAGGCAGCGGCTTCTGTCCAACAGCCTCAGCGCCAGCATGGTGCTCCCCGAGACGCCGGCTGACACGCTCGACCCGCCCACCAGCGCCATGTTCGGCAGCAGCAAGCTCCTGGGCAGCGGTGGCTTTGGCAGCAGCGGGGCAGGCGGTGGTTTCGGCAAGGGCCTGGGAATGGGCTCACTGGGCGGCATCACCTTCAAACCCCTGATGATGTTTGGCATGGAGCTCAAGGACACGCGCAAGATCGCTGTCGTCATGGATGTCTCCCGCTCCATGACCAGGTACCTTCCCATCGTGGCCAGGGAGCTCGACAAAGTGGCCTACGGCAGCCCGCTGGTTCTTTATTTCGGCTGCGGCCTGAAAACACCCCCCGCTGATCTGGAGGACAAGGTCCGCAAGGCCAGCGATGACCGCTTCGACAAGTTTTGGTACTACTGGGAGGGCAAGGAAGACATGGGCATGCTGCACACCGACTACGCCAAGCTGAAAGTCCCCTCCGGCGAACCCATGCCGCTGGAGGCGGTGTACAAGCAGATGAAAAAACGGCCGCACACCTATTTCATCGATTTCAACGGCATCGCCTTCACCTCCACCGCGCTGATGTGCAAAGAAGTCATGGAAGCCGACACGATCTACTGGTTCTCCGACTTTCAGGATGCCGTGGATGAAGAGCAGGTGAAGCGCGTCATGCGCAAGCTTCGCGGCCGCAAACAGAAGCTCTACATGCATGCCTCCGTACGTGGAAACTCCTTTGAAATGGTTCGCGACGAACTCTGCCTCCCGCTAGGCGGTGAAGTGCTCGAAACCAAGGTGGAGTGAGCCCGACTCTATCCGCCGTTCACCACCATGCCACGCAGGGCGCTGGAGGACATCATCGGCTGCAGCAGGGCCAGACCGGCGCGCAGCTGGGCGGGCGTGGTCCTGGCGGGGTTGTTGACGATGATCACGTCCGTGGCCAGCGGGGCAAGCGGGGCCACGTTGGCAAAGCTTTTCAGCAGCGGTGAGGCATCCAGGATGATCCAGTCCACCTCAGACTTGGCGCGGTCGATCCAGCGGCGGTAGCCGTCCAGCAGCTCATTGGTGGCGTGCGCGGGCAGATCGCAGCCGGGGAGCAGGAAGAGATTGCTATGGCCATAGCGCAGCGCCTCCAGGTCGTGCGCATAGGCACCGCAGCCCTGCATGGCACGAGGGAACCACTGATGCAGCGTGGGGGAGGAGGGATTGCACTCCATCATGAACACCCGTCGGCCAAAGTGGCAGAAGGCGGCGGCCAGCACGGCGGAGACCAGCGTCTTGCCCTCTCCCGTACTGGCGCTGGTGACGAGGATCACCCCCGCAGTGCCACTGCGCGTGGCAGCCTGCAGCTCCAGCACGCCGGTCAGCTGATGCAGCGCGCCGGAGGCCCCCACGGGTTCTGGTTTGAGCAGCTCTGAGAGCATGGCTTCCGGTGTGGAGCCGCCGACATACGGCAGACGCGCCAGCACAGTGGTCTCCCCATTGGCAGGCTTGATCACCGGCATCATCGGACGGCTCATGGGACGGCTCATCGGCTGAGGTGGTGCAGGCTGGTAGGGTGGCGCTGGCGCGCGCGTCTGCGGAATGACATGCGTCGGCTGCGGCGCTGGCGCAGCGATGGCAAAAGGCGAGACCTGGGGAGGCGGAGGCGCCTGCGGGTAACCGTAGCCAAAGGCCGTGTGCTGCATCTGCTCCTCCGGAGGCGGGGCTGCGGCCTTGGGGCGGAAAAGCTTCCGCACGTGATCGTCAAAGATGCCCCAGCCCACGGGAAGCCCGAGGAGGGAAAGGCCGAACATCAGCACCGCCGCCACGGCCGCAATGGGCTTGCTGGGCTTCACGGGCTTTTCCGGCACGGTGGCCACATCAGCCACGCGCAGCATCCCGCTGTCGCGGAACTGTCCTGTCAGTGCCGCCTGGCTGCGGCGCATCTCGATTTTCTCATACAGCTCGCGGTCCATTCGCACCTGATCACGCAGCAGATTCTGCTGCACGTTCTTGCCGTTGATGTCCAGTGCCACGCCGCGCGCCGCCTCCAGCTGGCGGCGGTAGTCGGCGATCTGCCGCTCCTGGGACTCCACTTCGGAGTTGATCATGCCCACCACGCTGTTCACCGCACGGTCCAGGGAGCTGCGCAGTGTTTCGATCTCATTGGCCAGCCCGATCATGCGCGGGTGCTTGCGCCCGCAGGTGGCCTCCAGCGGCGCACGCTCGGCGATTTTGGCATCCAGCTGCTTGCGGATGAAGCTCACATCCGCGTTGTCGGCAAAGATGCGCAGCTCGGTGAGGTCGCGCCCCACCTTCTTGGCATCGGCCACATCGTTGAGATCACTCTTGGCCTTGGTCAGCTTCAGGTCTGCCTCGGTAATGGCGGCATTGAGCTGGCGCACCTTGTCGCTGGAGACATCCTTGGTGTCCGTGTCTTCCATGAGGCCTTCCTTCCGGCGGTACTCGGCCAGCTTCTGCTCGGACTCACGCAGGTGCTTGAGCAGCTCTTCGGACTTGGATTCCAGGAAGGTGGAGGCATCGGCGCTCAGCTGCCCCTCCTGCTCTGCCACATAGTGCGTGTATTGCTCCACGTAGTGGTTGGCCAGGTCTGCGGCCAGTTGTGGATCACGATCCCGGATCTGGATGCGCAGCACGTGAGATTCCTTCAGCGGCTCCACACGCGCGTTGGCGATCATGAGGTTGATGAAGCGCTCGCGCGGATCTCCCAGCTTGCCGGGTTTGTAGAGGCCCACCAGCTTCAGCAGCTCATCCTTGCGCCCGAGCGAGTGCGCCTCGCGCTCCAGCAGCGCATCTCGTTCCTCTGCGGGAAAGTGGTCATACAAATAGCTCAGGTAGCGCCGGGAGAGCAGCTCGGCGCGGTGGTTGTTGATGAGCTGCACGGCGCTGAGCTCCCCGGGTCCGCGGGCCAGCTTGCCGTCGATGTCGATCACACTGCCATCCTGGATGCGCAGCAGCATCTGGGATTCCGCCTCGTAGATCTTCGTGCCCATTCCGAGGATGTAAAACGTCGCCGCCGCCAGCAGGAGGCCCAGCATCGCTCCGCGCAGCCAGCGCTTGCGGATGTAGCCGATGACGTCCACCAGGCTGATGAGGGACTGCACCTCAAAGTCCTGCGGATTCATCGGCGGCAGGAAGGCGCGCGGATCAAACACCGGCGACATGCCCGGATGCGCCGGCACCGTCATGGACGGAGCCATGGGCGAAAGATTGCGCGGTGGTGCCAGGGCCAGCATGGCTCCAAAACCGTCCGGTGGTGCGGCGGTTTTGCTGGGCTCGATGCTGTAGGGAATGGCCATGAGTGTTATTCGGCAGAAGGGCGGTGAGCAGTTTCATGCCCATTCTCGCATGCGCCAGAGGAATTCACCTCCTTGCGACGCGGAAGCCAGCGGCGCAGGGTGCGGAGGGAGATGAAAGCGGCGGCGCGCCAGCTATGCGGATTGAAGGCTTCCAGATCCAGCAGCCAGCGTGCGTCGTCGGCCCAGTGGCGCTTGTATTCGTAGTCGCTCGGCAGCAGGTCATACACCCGCAGCCCGCGCTGGATGCAGCAGTCGATGGCCCAGCGGATGACCAGCTTGCCCGGAGACATCTTGGAAAGGGACTGCTCCCAGCCGGACTGATATTGGAAAAACTGATCGCGTTCGACGAAGCCGTACAGCACGGCGATGCACTTGCCATCCATCTCCAGCATGGGCATCAGCGTACGCTGCTGGGGCAGCCAGCGCTCCGCCAGCCGCTGGTGGAAACGCCAGGCCGTGTCCGTGGTGAAACTGCTGATGCCGGAGGGCCACTGCATGGCATGCAGCACCCGCAGCTCCTTCATCGCCTCGGCGAAGTCCACCCGCTCGCCAGCCAGGGTGGCGGTGCCTGCGTGATCACTCGTAAAGATGCGGCGGCAGCGGCGCAGACCGTAGCGCCATTTGGAATTGTGGCGCGCCTCGTAGTCCTCCCAGGTGGCGGGCAGGTTGATAAACCGGCAGGTGCTCCGGTTCAGCACCCCTGCGCCTCTGAAATCCTTCTTCAGCGCCGCGAGAATGTGCGGTGTGTTGGGGGACTCTTCCGGAAGATGATTGAGCCGCACATTGTCGCACTCAGGCTTCAGCAGCTTGAAGGCGCGGCAGAGCTGCGGCGTCAGCTCATCCTCCTGCCCTGCGGGCACGATGAAGTCCAGCCGCTCTCCATGCGCATCTCCAAACCCGGCCAGAAAAGTCAGCGTGCAGAGATGCCGGCGCGCAGGATCCGCCTCATGCGCGAGCATCAGCGGAGCGATGGCATGCGGCACGCCCTCGTCATCCCGCAGCAGTACGAGAGCGAGCCGGGCATCCTGGCGGCACTCCTCCCACCACAGGCTCAGCCAGTCCCAGCGCAGGAAAGGCGAGCGCACCATCATCCGCTCCACCAGCGCATCCCAGTACGGCTGCAGCGCAAAGAAGGCGGCCTCGTCTCTTACAAGATCCAGCGTAAGCGGTCCCCGGCGTCGTGTCGTGGTTTCTCGCACTGCTTCACTGCGTGGTTTGATGCTGACCTGCGCCGTGCTCATTGCCGCCCTCCTCCCTGCCTCCCGGCTGTTTGCTGGCTGCGCTGGGCGGACTGGATCAGCGCGCCCAGCTGCAGGCGCGACTCTTGCAGCACGCCGGCATTGTCATCCCAGTCTCCAAAACCACGGGCAAACCGCTCGGTGAGGCGGCACGCTTGGTCCTCCAGTCCCAGCTGCCGGGCCAGCATCAGATAGTCGTAGTCTTCCACCGTCTCGCGCAGCCACTTCAGCCGCATGGATGCCACGGGCGCATGGCGGCCCTGGCGCTTTTCCGTGGCTGGGTAGATGAAGGAGCCATCGCCATTGTACACGGCTCCATCCGGTGCCTTGAAGGTGCCTGCGTCCTGCCACACGTCCACGCCCTCGGCGGCGTAGATGGTGTCCCAGTATTCCATGCCTGTGATGCCGTGCTTTGGAAACAGCCAGCCCATGAGGCGGTGCGTCATCGGCGGGTAGTCCATGGCCCACACTGGCGGAAAGCTGTGCGTCAGCTTTTCAGGCCTGCCGTGCAGTTGTTCCCAGGCGTCCGGCATCTGCACCAGCGCGGCGTAGGTCCACACCTCTTCGCCAGCCTGACGGCGCATTGCGATGTCGTGCCCGCCGCCGGCCCACTCCATGTCCTTCCACACCTCGCTGAAATGCGGCCCCCAGATGTCCACGGCACCCACGAGGGAGCCCCACGCCGGTTTTTCGGGTGTGGGCTGCTCGGTGACATGCAGCGGCACGCGCACGCCGTGCTTCTTTTCCACTTCATTGAAAAACTGGCCCCAGGAGCGCACCGTGTCATAGGCCGCCCGGTCATTGGGTTCATCCAGATCTCCCATGATGACGTAGCCGCGCGATTCGCAGCGGATTTTGGCCAGCAGCTTCATCCACTGCGCCACGTAGCTCATCGCCGCCTCGCGGTCCTGGCCCAGCGGGTCTTTGAACGGCCACTTGGGCCAGATGGGCAGGCCGATGCTGTTGCAGTGGCGGTGCAGCAGGTGCTTTCTCAGCGCACGCTCCACCTTGTCCTCGTCCAGCTTTCCGGTGTCGGCGTCAGGGTAGCTGCCATAGATCTGATCCACACTGAGGCGGTGTGCCGCGAGCATGTCATAGTACGCGTCCAGCACGCTGGCGTGGGCCGGAGAGGGCGGCTTGTCGTTGTATTCCAGACCATGCACCTGGGCCACATGGCGCATGGTGGTCATGATGGAGGTGCGCAGGCTGGGCACCACCGGCAGGTCAAAATCCCACACCTCCAGCGTGTAGCCCGCCAGGGCCACCATGCCGTCGGCAAACTCAAAGCGCACCTGGCCGCCGTAGGTGCCAGGCGCGGCCGTGTAGGGCACAAAGACATCCACCCAGAAAGGCTGGTTCACCACCTCCGTGCCGTTGAGCTCCTGCGCAGGCATGTCCAGCGGCACCAACGCATCCGGGTAGTCGCCCGGCGGCAGCGGGGCACGCGGCGTTGACTTGGAAACACGCACATAGTGCTCTCTCAGCACCTGCGGGGCCGGCAGCAGTGTGTCCGCCCCTTCTTTGATGATCGCACTGACGCGCACCTGCATGCCTCTGAGCTGCTCCGGCGTGGCGGTCACGATGATCTGCAGCGGCTCCCATTCTCCACGCGCCGCGTGAATCGTATGATTGATGGCAATGGGCGCCGCCCCCTCGCGGGAGATGCGCGTCATGCCATCGCAGAAAGTCACGCTCACCGGCTGTGCGACAGCCAGGACGGGCGCGAGCATGAGCAGCAGAGCCGGCGTCTTCATGCACGCACCTCCACCAACTCGGCATAAGTTTCTGCATACTGCCGTGCAGCATGCGCGATGGTAAACCGCTCCTGCACCCGCTGGCGCGACTGCTGTGCCACGGCCTCACGCGCAGCCGCATCCATCTGTAGCGTCTGCTCCCAGGCGGCGGCGAGTGCGGCGTGATCACGCATCGGCACCACGCGGCCCACGCCCTCCAGCAGCCGGCCGCAGTCTCCCACATCTGTGGTCACACAGGGCACTCCGCAGGATATCGCCTCGATGACAGTCATCGGGCAGGCCTCGGTGCGCGAAGACAGCGAGAAAACATTCAGCGCCGGATACAGCCGCCACGGATTGGGACGGAAGGAGTCAAAGCGCACCTGCTGCGGGCTCGGCAGCTTTGCCAGCAGTTCGCGCTCCACTTCTCCCAGCTCCACCTCCACTCCGCCGCAGAAGACGAAGTGCGCTTCCGGCACCCTGCCCTGCAGGATGGCGGCCGCACGCAGAAAGGTGGCCAGATCCTTCATCTCATGAAAGCGCCCCACATAGCCGATCAACGGCACATTCGGCGGCAGCCCCAGCTCCGCTCGTGTGTCCAGCCCAGCATCCGCGTCCGGTACAAAGCGCGCGGCATCGATGCCGTTCGGGATCCACCGCATCTTGGCGGCGGGGTATCCCATCGCAGTATGATCCTCGATGGCGGCGGCGGAGCATGACACAATACGCCGTGGAATGAACCGGGAGCTGAAACCCAGCGCACGGCGGAAGAGCGCGATCCGCGCGTCACTCTCCCCGGGGTTGCGGTGGATCTCACGGCAATGGATGCCCCACACCACATGGCGCACCCCGCTCAGTCTCGCTGCCCAGCCGCCCACGAGATCGGCGTGGTGCGTCCATGTCTGCACCACGTCCGGGCGCTCTTGCCGCAGCACAGCGCGCAGCCGTGCCAGAGTGCGGGGATTCAGATAGGAGGTGCTTTCAAGATCATGCACCGTCACGCCCGCGTCGTGCAGGCGCCTGAGCTGAGGCGTCCATGGGCGGGCATTGATGGCCACCACCACGCTGCGGAACTGCGCCGGATCGAGAGACTCCGCCAGATTCATCAGCATGGCTTCCGCGCCGCCGCCGCCGATGCTGTACGTGAAGTGCAGCACCGTGGGACGGCGATCGCGCGCAGGGGCCGGCAGGCTCTGCTCTGGCACGAAAGCACGCACTGGCTGCCGGAGAGGCAGCTGCAGCGTGTCACTAGCGCCAAGCATGATTGTCCTCATAGCATCGACCTCACTTTCTGGCAGCGCTGACGCCAGTCCTTGAGAGTTTCAAAGGCACCGGAAACAGTGGCTTTGGCTTCCCAGACCGATTCCGGGGAGCCATATCGCGGAAGCTGAAACATGGACGCATTGTCCGGCACACGGCCGCTGACTGTAGTGCAGGCGGCTTTAAATCCCGCCTCGCGCACGAGCATGAGTGTTTCCCGGGTGAAGTCTTCGCTGCCACCATTCGGGTACGCAAAAAGAGTCGGCAGTTCGCCTATCTCAGCATGAATGCGGTCACGGCACGTGGCGATCTCAGCACGCATGGACATGGTGTCGCAACGCGCCAATATGGGATGTGTGTGCGTATGCCCGCCGATGTCCACATGTCCGCTGAATGACATCTCACAGGCCATCTCCCAGGTCATCGGGCGCATGGCGGCAGGCAGATCGTCAAAGCCGGGTTCGCTCACTTCCAGCGCAGCCTCCAGGCGGCTCACCTCTCCCAGCAGGTCGGCATCCGGCAGCTCTTTGAGCTCAACCAGCAGCTGATCGAGTGACTGCTGACGCAGGGCGTATGTGCCCAGGTACAGCCGCAGTTTCCGGCCGTTGATCTTCCAGTCGAGCAGCTCTCTCTTTGCTCGTCCCAGCGCCAGATCCACGCGCTGAAACCAGAACATCTCCTCGCGGTCCAGGAACCCCGTGGTCACAAAGATCGTCGCATGCAGGTCAAACTCCTTCAGAATGGGAAAGGCCAGCTCGTAATTGGAGGCATACCCGTCATCAAAAGTGATGACCACAGCATTGTCCGGCAGTGAGCCCCCCTTGCTCCGCGCCTCGACCAGATCCGCCAGCGAGATCACCTGGTACTCCTTGGCCAGCATGGCGCAGGTCTGGCGAAACACCTCAACCGGCAGATGCAGCGAGTAGTCCAGCACCTGGGGATCACTCTTTCCGCCTCTCAGACCGTGAAAGGTGAGGATCGTGGCCTCCTTTGACCGCCGCGCTCGTGCATAACACGCCAGCCCGCTGCACACGAGGGCGGCAGCTTTGATTGAGCGCGAAATAAAACTGAACGGCATAATCAAAGAATAAGGAAAGATTTAGGCCCGCGGTCGAAACCGGCCTGCAGGCTTGGTGGTCATGAAAATTTAGCCATCGCGACGAATTCCTACAGTTTAGGGTGCGATTTATTAACTTCAATAGAATTATCATAAATACTGTATCATTCTTACGCTTTCCTTACTTTTGAGTTTTGCTGGCTAAATAAAAAAGGCCGGAGGGGGGTACCTCCGGCCTGAGTGTGTAAATGGGCGTTTCGGCTCCGGATCAGAGCGGCCTGATCCAGATATTTCGGATGCGCACGGGGGGCTCGTTTTTATGATCCTGAATGCGGATCGGAGCCTTCTCAGGGAAATCACCGCTGTAGTCTGTGATGTTCTTGTGCTTGGTCGGTCCCATGATCTTTGTGTGGTTCTGCACGCAGATGCCGTTCACAAAGGTGGTGATGTAGGCGGGCTCCACCACCTTGCCATTTTCCAGTTTTGGAGCGGTGAAGACGATGTCATAGACCTGCCACTGGCCGGCCGGACGCACCGCGTTCACCAGCGGAGGAGTCTGCCCATACACGCCGCCGGTCATGCCGTCTGCGTAGGTGGGGTTGTTGTAGCAGTCCAGCATCTGGGACTCATAGCGGTCCATGAAGAACACGCCCGCATTGCCCTTTTTCTGGGAGTTGCCCTTGGTGTTGGGCTCGCTCATCCACTCCAGGTGCAGCTGGCAGCTGGCAAATTCCTGCTTCGTCCAGCAGTCGCCGCCGGTGATCAGCATCACGCCGTCTTCGATCTTCCACGGGCAGGGCACCAGGTTTCCGGTTTCTTTGCCCTTGGCGTCCTTTTCCTTGGCCTGCAGAGCGTCAGAGCTTTTGCCGTTGAAGATGATGATCGCATCCGCAGGGGGGTCTCCGGGTTTCTCTCCAGGGGCCACTGCCTCAGGACGCGGACGGTCGATGTCATGCACCTTCCATTTGGAGCCTGGAATGACGGGCGTGTCGGAGTAGCCGATTGGAGAGGGTTTGTCAGCGGCAGGTTTGGAGTCGGCGGCAAAGGCCGGGAAGCTCGCGAGAGCCAGCAGGAGAGTAGAGGCGATGTTTTTCATGCGGGTAGCAGCAAACGAGAAGCCGCAGGGGATGTTGCAGGTCAAGCGGTGAAGTTCTTGAAATAACAGGTTGCCAATCTGTCAGGAAGCACGACTCTACCCCTCCAAATAAATCGCGGGATGGAGCAGCCCGGTAGCTCGTCAGGCTCATAACCTGAAGGTCGTAGGTTCAAATCCTACTCCCGCAACCAATTTCAAAAACCCTGCAATTCAATGAGTTGCAGGGTTTTTTGTTTTACGAACTCACCGTGGATGCCAGCAGGACGCCTTCGCCGGGCTTGGGGGTGCCTTCCGGGCTGGCTGGAGCGCTGCCAAACCGGCGGTGTAGATGCTCGCTGAGCATGCGGTGAAACCGGTGCCGCGCATCGGCGGTGGAAAAGGTGTGGTCCGCATTGGGGATGAAGTGGCACTGCAGACGCCCCTGCCTGATGAGCTGGTTCGCCTTGCGACGGGCCTGGTACATCAGGAGGAAGTGGCCTGGATCATTGTCCGAGACAAACATGGCCAGCGTACGCCCTGCTGAGGCGATGCGCTGCAGGTCTCCCGCCAGATCCTGCCGTGCCGGGTGCCCGCACTCCACGTCCTGCTCCGGCACGGCCGGGCGGGCGGGCTGCAGGCTGGCCACCAGCTTTTTCCCCACTTTCTCCGCCAGCGGCTTCAGATGCCCGGAGAAGCGCTTGATCGATCCCACAAAGCCTGTGCGCGTTTTTCCAGTGAGCAGCTTCTTCCAGTGGCTCCACTTGAAGAAGGCCCTTCCATACTCACGCCAGGCCACCAGCTGATCCATGTTCGTGTCATTGATGACCATCCCCTCCTTCCAGAAGAAGACGAGCGGATTGATCAGGATGCTCTCGATGATGGCGGGATCTGGAAGCTGCGCCGCAGACTGAAAGGCCACATACGCCCCTGAGCAGAGCCCCATCAGGACGATGGGCCTGCCCGGCTGGCGTGTGCGCAGGTAGTCGCAGACCAGGCTCACATCGCGAAAGGCGGTGGCGGCATAAGCGTCATTTTCCTTGTCAGGCACTGCGGCTGCACTGTCGCCGATGCCGTTGATGTCAAAGCGCAGGCTGGGATAGCCCAGTTCCGCCAGCTGCCGTGCCAGCGGCACATGCAGCCGGCCCGGCCCCACACGGTAGGCGGCTCCTGCATTGGCCATGACCACCCACGGCAGCGCTGTCTCATGCGCAGCAGGCTCCGCCACGATGCCAAACAAATCCGGTCTGCTGCTGATGCGGTGGATGCTCTCCCTCGCCCCGCCGGTCTGCATGGCGGTCACCAGCGCGGAGGGTGAAATGGCTGCGGCAGCACGCATCGGCGGCGCCTTGGCCTTCATCCATTCCGAGATGCTCTTGAGCGCCTCATGCGGCACCACGGCGTCGTGCGGCTCGGCCATCATTTCAGGGTAGCCGCCCAGCACCACCGACTCCGCCACCATGCCGTGCTTTGTCAGATGATCCAGCACCCCGCCATCGCCTGAGATGGGGGCGACCAGCGCGTGCTTACAGCGCGGCGTGCAGGAGAGCAGATCGATCTTGCTCAGATCAGACACCATCTCGCTGGTGTAAACAAAACCCATCGCCTCGATGCTGCCTGCCTCGGCTTCAGATGCGGCCATCTGCGCAGTCTGCGCCAGGGCAGAGAGTTCGCGCACATAGCGCCGGCCTTTCACCACCGGCGCCCAGAGCACCAAATTTTCCACCTCATGCCGCGCCGCATACTGCACCGCCAGTGCGGCCCCAAAACGCAGGCCCACGAGGCTGATCTTCCGGCACCCCGCCATATCGCGCAGCCATGCGGCGGCATCTGCCACATTCGCCAGCCATGTGGCCAGCCGCTGCGGGTCCTCCACCGCACCGTCAGAGTCTCCGGTGCCGTGGTAGTCCGGACGCAGCACCGTGAATCCCGCCGCAGCCAGCTGGTCTGCCAGATGCCGTAGCGTGCGGTGGGCATGCACCTGCTCATGCCCCAGCGGCGGGCAGATCAATACGCCGTGATCACCAGCGCCTGCGGCACGATGCAGCCACGCAAACAGGGACTGCCCGCTGCTCTCAAAGTAAAAAGCCGTTCTCTCGATGTGGCCCGCCCCTGCCCGCTCCTCCGGCACGCACGGGCATGGTTCATCGGAGGCGGAGGTCATACGGGGCTTCGTGGCGTGGGGCTCAGTTCCACAGGAACTTCGCCCATCATGTTCAGGGCTTCAACATAAGCTCTCAGCGTGCCAGCTCCGCTGCTGCGCGGTGTGAAAATGACCACACGCGGCCGGTTTGGCATGAGATGAAAGTAGTTGTCCGCAGGCAGGTGGCCCTTGGCGGAAAGCCGCACGCTGTGCAGGAAGCGCTCGCACTTCAGCGTCACGCAGTAGCGGCCGTCTCCCAGCGGCTCCGCCTCGGCGCGCAGCATGCCCGCCGTCATGGGCTGTGCCTCGGGATCGCGCGCACGGGTGAAGTGGAAGGCCTCGCTCAGAACTTCCCTCTCCGCCGTGTACCACGTGGCCGCCACCGCATGATGCACCGGCGGGCCAAAGCGGTAGGCGTAGTTCACATCGTAAAACGAGCCCAGGATCTCATCCACGCTGCGTGTCTCCAGCGCACGCGGCCCCACCGTTAGTGCAATCTCATGGCAGGCCACGCTGACATTCGGCTCTCGCAGCAGCTGCACCTCCAGAAAGCCCTCCACGCTTTCGGCGCTCTCATTGCCCAGATGCAGATGCAGACCATCCAGACCTTCGTCCGTCAGCGTCAGCTGCCGCGTCTGCCACAGGCGCTTGAGCTGGTAGTACGCCGCCTTGGGCGCACCGCTGCTGTCCACGATGCCCCATCCAGCCGCCGGCCAGAGATCCTGGTAAAACCACACCAGCGCGCCCGCATTGCGGCTGTGGCTGCTGCGCCACTCCGCAAAGGTGCGCGCCATCATCTCTCCGGATGCCACGCGGCTCAGCTCCAGATAGCGCGGCATGTCAAAGCAGCGCAGCGTCACCGGGTCCACGCCAAAGACCTCGCGCAGGTAATGATCCCGCACGTCTTCAAAATCCCAGCCCGCGCCGGTGTCACGTGGCACGCGCTGCTTCCAGCGCGGGTGGTGCATCACCGGCATGAGGCCGCCCATGATCTCATCGATGGTCTCCGGCTCCGGCACATTGGAGAAGCCCAGGCACTCGCTGGTAAATTTCACATCCGCCTGCCGCAGCTCGCGCAAGGAGCGCAGATACGCGCCGATGCCGTAAAAGTGCGTGATGCCCGTGCGCGTGTGGAAAGGCAGGACCCCGCCGCTGGGCGAGGAAGGCACATACACCGTGCCCGGATGATGCTGGCTGCACAGCGCAGGAAGCTGCCCGCCAAACCAGGCATTGCGCCAGAGCTCGCGCGCCATGCCCAGCATGGCCGCCTGCTGCTCGATCTCGCTGTTGCCGCAATACACCGCCACACAGGGGTGCTGCGCCATGCGGGCCAGCTGCTGCGTGGCTTCGATGGTGATGTTCGCATTAAAAGCCGCGTCCTCCACCGGGTAGTCCATGTTGGCAAACATGAAGTCCTGCCACACGAGGATCCCTAGTTCGTCACAAAGGCGGTAAAAGGCATCGCTTTCGTAATTCATCGTGCCGCCGATGCGCAGCATGTTCATGCCTGCATCTCGTGCCAGCATGAGCTCATGCCTCAGCGACTCTCCGGTGCCGCCAGGGTGGAAGATGTCATGCGTCGTCCAGCACGCGCCACGGCAGTACACGCGCTCTCCATTCACCTGCAGCGCAAAGCCGGGCTCATAGCTCGCCTCGATGCGGCGGAAGCCCACCGCCTCCAGCGGAAACTCATGCGCTCCGCTTTCTGTTTCGATCCAAACAGCCGCCTCATGCAGCGCCTGCGCGCCATGTGTGTGCGGCCACCACAGATCAGGCTGCGGCACACGCAGCTCTCCACTGATCACATCATCCTGAATCTCAAGCGCGGCCTGATGCCCGCCGACCTGCAGCCGTGCTGAGACAATCTTCTGCATCGATGCCACACGCGCCTGAAAGCGCACCACGCCATCCTCGCCCTCCAGCACGGCCGTGCGTTTCACTTCACTGAGCCGCACCGGGTGGCACTCCAGACGCACCTCACGCCACGGACCGATGGCAGGCACCGGCGGCGACCATCCGGGAATGCGCCCCAGCAGGCCGGTGCGCAGCCAGCGCAGCTGCTGGTTGTTCACGAGATTCGTCTTCCAGCGCGGACGCGGTCTGCGCTTTTTCAAATCAGCCGTCACCGAGCGGAAACAAATCACCAGCTCATTCTCCGCTTTCAGCGTCGTCGAGACATCGATCTGGTAGCTGCGGTACATGTTGTCCGCATTCAGAACACACTCACCATTGAGCCAGACCTCCGCCAGCGTGGCCAGTCCGTCAAAGCACAGCACACCGGGATCCCCAGGCGGCACGGCGAAGCTGGTGCGGTACCACCAGTCCTGCGAATCGATGTCCGGCGGGCTTTGATGGTTCCACTCTCCGCGCGCACGCAGTGCTCCGGCCACGGTGCCCGGCACCTGCGCCTCAAACCACGCGCCCTGCACCGCCGCAGGCTCCGGGCTGGCGCCGGGTGCCTGCGCGCAGCAGGTCCACGGGGCAAAGGGCACGGAGTCGGTCATGGCATGTTATGCGGGAAACGCACTCTTAAGCTGCCGCATGGCCTGCGTCCAGCGCTCCGCCATCTGGTCCACCGGAGTGAAATCGATCGGCTTCTTGCGCGCCATGGCACGGGCCAGCTGAAACTGCAGCGCCTTAGCCGTGGTGGAAAGGCCCACCACATTCTCGATGGCCGCCTCCAGCCCTGCCACGCCCTGGCCTTGCAGCCATTTCAGATAGGTGGCCGCCAGTTCATAGCACGAGCCAAACTGCCGCAGCGTGGCAAACGAGTACTGGTGAAAGGTGGTGATGGGCTCGTGGATCAGCCACTGCATGTCCGCCTCAAAGCGCGCGCGGAATTTAACAAAGGGATTCTCCACCGGCAGGCGCTGCAGCTGGCGCTTCAGCAGCACCAGGGAGGCATTGAGGAGGGCCTCTCCCTGCAGCGCGGGCGCAGGGGCTTTTTTCACCACCTCGCAGTAGGGCGGCAGGATGGCGGGGTTCTTTTCTCCACGCAGGTGGAAGATGTTCACAAAGTCATCTCCCTGCAGCTGGTAGCAGCCCTGCGCATGGAAGTACACCAGGCGCTGCTGCTCCATGTCGATCTCCGCCACGGCCACAGTGGTCTTAACGTGCTCCAGCTGATAGGCGCTGCCGGCGGTGTCAGGCAGGTAGAAGGAGTCCAGCTCCACCAGCAGCGTGCGGCCCATGCCCAGCTGCTCCTGGATGTGCGCCGTCAGCGGCCGGTAGAGGGCCAGCTCCTGCACATCCAGCCCGTAGAGGTCATACAGATCCCCCAGCTGGTATTTGAAAAAGGTCCACTGGTCGCCCTCAAAGTCGATGCCCAGCGTGAAGGGCAGCGCCGCGATGGGCTCCAGCCCGAGGGCGTGCAGCACCTCGATCCACACATCCACGTAGCAGTTGGTCTCCGCCCACTCGCGCTCCTGCGTGTGCAGGCGGTGGCGGGTGTAGCTCTGCACGTCCAGCGCTGGAAAAGGCAGGCTCATAGCTCCAGGGCGTTCTTCACATCCGCAGGCCAGCGGTCGGGATCAAAGCCATGATGCTTGAAGAGCGCCAGCGTGATGCGCTCCAGCCCAAAGCCGATGCAGGCCGAGTGCGCGGGCTCGCCATTCGGGAGCTTGATGTCGAAGGCTTTGCCAAAGTAGTCCAGATGGCAGTTGGTCGAGGCGATGGCCGTCGGCTTCTCCGCCGTGGCCACGGCAAAGGTGAACTCATGCTTGAGATCCTGGTCTTTCTGCGAGGCCGCCATCACACGCCCGCCACGCCCGAAGAAGGGATCATTGGCCAGCACGATGTCCACCTCCAACCCCACTTCGGCCAGGGTGTCGCGGCCCAGCTCCAGGCAGCGTTTGCGGTGCTCCAGCGCCTGCTCGGCGGTGCCGATGCGCACAAACTCACGCTGGCGGAAGAACTGCAGACGGCACGGGTCGATGGAGGGCTCATGGCGGAACACCTGTGACAGAAGGTCCACGATGCGCCCTTCGCTTGTCAGCGTACCAGTGGCGGTGGGATACAGCGGATAGCAGCACGCGGGGGAGAGCATCAGCTCGCTCGGCTTGAGATCCTGCGTCCAGTCCTCGCCGTTCTCGCGCTTGGCCATCATGGCGATGTGCTCGCGGTCGCGGCCCATGAAGCTGTGCACCGAGCCCATGAGGTCCGGGAAGTTCTCCATGTGGCTGGTCTTGAGATAGTGCTCACGGCTCAGCAGCCCCGGCAGGCGCATGACGTCCGCCTTGAAGCCCGCCGCACGCCTGGTCACCAGGCGGTCAAAGCCCTGCAGCACGGCGTCAAAGGTGCCGCCGTAGCCATACACGCCGCGCACCCCCAGGGAGATGAGCAGCCCGGCTTCGGTCACCTGGTCCAGAAAGGCCTGGTAGGCCTCGGTGATAGGAAGAGAAGAGGTGGAGGAGCAAGTCATGAGATCAGCCTTCCCGGTGCACCATCAGCATGGTGGCGTTCAGTTTCAGAATGCGGTCGTTGTTCACCATCAGCGCGGCGCCGTAGGCATCCCGCAGGTGGCGGGCGATGCTGAATTTGGAGTCGTTGCGATAGCCTGAAATACCACAGATCAGCATCGCGCGGCCCACGATGTCCACAAACTGCTGCGAGCAGGAGAGCTTCAGGTTGTTCGTGCGGATGGAGAAGCCAAAGTCCTCAAACACGCCCGGGCAGTTGCGGCTGCGCAGTTCGTCGTATTCACGCGCCATGGCGGCCACGTTGTGCCGCATCACCTGCAGCACCTGGTCCACTTCACCGAGACGAATGGCCGAGATGGGCGTCTCTCCCGGCGTCTTGCGCGCCTCGGCACGCACAAAGGCGCGCGCCTGGTTCACCGCGTCCATGCAGATGCCGGACCACAGCGCCCCCCACACGATGTGGGAGTAGGGATGCATCGTCTGGCTGAGGATCTCCGTGAAGGATTCGGGAATGACCTGCTCGGCATTTCCCTCTGCGGTGAGCTCAAAGCCGGAGCTGCAGGTGCCGCGAAAGCCCATGGTGTCCCAGGTGGAGATCGGCACCGCCGTGTACTCACCTTTGCGCACCATCACATGAGACTGCTCATTGGCAGGTGCATCCGGTGCGCGGCGGCAGGTCACCAAAATCTCATCCGCCGCCTCTCCATAAGAGATGACCGGGGCCTTCTTGCTGACCTTGAAACGATCTCCCGTGATCTCCACCGCGCAGATGCTGGAGCGCAGGTCGCCACCCGTGCCGATCTCCGTGGTGGCAGAAGCCATCAGACGCTGCTCCTGCACCAGCTGGCGCAGGTAGCCGCGAAAGTACTCGGACTGCTGCGCGTGGTGCACCACGCAGGCCACCTGGATCTTGTGCATGGCGTAGATCATGGCCGATGAGCCGCAGTACTGGCCCAGCGCCTCGCAGATCTTGGCGGTCTGCTGCAGGTTCAGTCCCATGCCGCCATATTCCTGCGGAACGTACGCGCTCAGCAGCTTGGCCCCGCGCATGGCATCGACCGACTCCTGCGGAAAACGCGCCTGCTTGTCCACATCAGCAGCATGCACTCGGAGCACCGATTTGCCGATCACATGCACCTCCTTGAGAATTTCGTCAAAATTGACGCTGGCTTGGATCGTCGTGCTCACAGCAGTGGGTGGCAGGGGGTGAAGGATGGCGGTTTCGATGAAATCGCGCATGGGTTTGGGGGGAAGGAGGTTCAGGCCGCAAGCTGGGTGATCGCCTCAGCGATCGACTCCATGCTCCTGAAGGTGCGGCGTCCGATCATGGTGTCTGGAAACTCGACATTGAACTTGTCTTCCAGCGCCAGCATCACCGCCACGGTGGCCAGGGAGGTCAGCCCGGCGTTGTAGAGGTCATCGGCTTCGGAGAGGTTCTCCACGGGAAACCGGCCGTGCTGGGCCAGGATTTCCTTGATGTCAGGTATTAGCGGGCTGAGGGCGGCTTCGCTCATAATGATGATAAATTTATTGGATCTGAATATTTATAATAAAATTATAATTTTCATCATGGTCCAGCGATATTTATCACATTCAGAGTGTTTCGCAGGCCTATAAAAGGCTACTCAAAAGAAATTTTCGACACGCTGTTTATAAGCATTTTCATTCACGCCCCTGACCTGCGCCCGTCTCAAGTCGCCAGACGAAGTCACATATTTCTTTGATCATCAGTTTTTTATAAAAACGATCTCCGGTAAGCACAACCCTATTGTCTTCCCCTCTTAGAGGCAAGAAATTCACCCATCAAACCAAAAAGGGCCCACGCTGAACACGTGAACCCTCATAGGAAGAGATTTGTTTTATTAAAAAATCTACAGGCCGATCAGCGGATCGGAGACTTGGAGATCTTATAGATCCAGTGCTCCACACGGCCATTGCGTACACAGGCATAAGCATCTGTGGAATGCTGGGAGGCACCAAAGCGGGAACGGGAGACACGTGGCAAGGGACGACCATCCATGCTCAGCTGCTGGTAGGAAGTGTCTCCGCCAGGAGTGTAAAACTGCACAGGCACCAACCAGTAAACCTGGCCGTTGTATTTGCCGATCGTAGGGTAACCATACCTGGTCACATTGTCTGGGGTGATGGAGTACACCTGCCCTGCGCGCATGCTTTTGAGAAGCGCAGGATAGCGGCCTCTGAAGTCCATGGCAGGCCGCTGTCCAGCCAATGGATGGTTGAAATTGACGTCTGTGGCAAAATCCGAGGCAGTGGCAACCGTGGCCGTTCCCACTCCGAGGACCACGAGAACAGCTAGCAGCAGGGTATGGATTGTGGTTTTCATCGTACAATAGCTAAAGAGTATTTCACCACGGCGCAAACAAAGATTTATGATCTATAGGCCACTAGCCGAGCACGATTCGCGCCAATTTTCTGACTGGATCTCCGGCTTCAGCCCGCCTCTCCCACTTCGAAATAGTCGTCTTCGGCGATGTCGGGTATCCCCACAACCAGTACGCGCATCTTGCCACGGGCCCCATGCACCACCCCGGGCGGGATATGCACCAGCGAGCCCTTGCTCACAGGCTGCTCCACGCCATCCAGCACCACCGTGCCTCCGCCTTCCAGTACATAGTAGAGCTCCGTGGAGCGCTTGTGGTAGTGCAGTTTGGCACCGTCGATGTCCACGGCATGCGCCCAGGCGGCGGGGTTCAGCGCCACGTCCTCGCGGCTGATCAGACGGTCCCGCCAGCCGCAGGTGCTGCGCTCGCGCGGGGTGTGGCCTTCATGGCGGATGAGAAGCGGGCCGGAGGCTGACATGTCTGCAAATTGGGTTCAGCCTACCGCCTTACTTCGGGCGGTGGGTTTTGATCTCGTCTGCCAGATGGGCAAAGTCTCCCTTCTCGCACAGGCGCACAAAGCCTTCGGTGAAACGCTTCAGCTCATCCCACACACCACGGATGTGCTGCGCCTCCTTGGCATTGATGTGGTTGTCTGAGGCCGCATGGCTGATGGCGGTGAGCAGATCGGCAAACTGCTGCACGATCTCCTGCGTGGCGGGCATGAGGTCCATGCCGCGCGGCCCGCCCGTGGTGGGGTTTTGTACAAAGACACCGTTTGCCTTGTGGCACAGCCACTGGATGAGCTGCGGATCCTGCGTGATCTCATAGAGCTGGCGCACGCGGTCCAGAGGATTGGAGGTGCCGCTGCCCTGCTGCTCATCGGGCTGCGACCACTTGTAGGCGAGCGAAAGGGAGACGCCCATCTGTGCCGCCACCTCTTTGAAGCTGGTCTTCTCAACGGCCTTGCTGATCACTTCATGGGATTCCATGCCTGATTTGTTTCAGCATTCACCCCCTTTGGCAAGCGGCATCCTCGCCGTTTTGCCATGGTAAAAGCCGCAGGCACCATAGGCATGCGCACAGGCGGCTTTTTGCGTCCCCGTCGGAATCGGCATGAGTTTTCGTTTGCCGCACCGCGCTGACACCGGAGATTCGGCGGCCATGTTTCCCCAGATCCTCGACTTCGTCCTCCACATCGACAAACACCTGCAGACCTTCGCTCAGGATCATGGCGCGATGATTTATGCGCTGCTCTTTGCCATCGTGTTCTGCGAGACCGGTCTGGTGGCCACCCCCTTCCTTCCCGGCGACTCCCTGCTCTTTGCCGTGGGCGCGCTCTCCGCGCAGGGGCTCATCCGCATCGAGCTCATCATCCCCCTGCTCATGTGCGCCGCCATCATCGGCGACAACCTCAACTACTGGATCGGTCGCAAAGCGGGCGGCTGGATCGTGAACCAGCGCTGGTTCAAGCGCGACTACCTGGCCAAAACGGAGGCCTTCTTCGTCAAGCATGGCGGCAAGGCCATCATCCTCGCGCGCTTCGTTCCCATCGTGCGCACCTTTGCCCCTTTCACCGCCGGCTTTGGCCGCATGGACTACCGCCGCTTCCTCTGCTACAGCCTCGGCGGCGGCCTGCTCTGGGTGCTCAGCTTCACCATCGCCGGCTACTTCCTCGGCAGCATCCCCATCATCAAGAACAACCTCAAGCTGGTCTTCGTACTCATCATCGTCGTCTCCCTGCTGCCCATCGTGTTTGAGGTGCTCAAGCACAAGGCCGAGGCGAAAAAGGCGCAAGCGACCAAAGGCGAAGACGCCTGAGTCTCTCTACGGCCCCGGCACCCGCTGCCCCGTGCTCGGGTTCAGGTAATAACCTGCCGCTCCATTCACCCCGGGCACATACACCGGCTGCGTGGGCAGCCTGCCGTAGGTGCCCCGGCCATAGTTATACCCCGGCACCGCCATGCCGGGATACACCGGCATGTTCCCAATGGTCTGGTAGCTCTGCACACCGCCTGAGGCATTGATCACACTCGTGGAGCTGCTGCTGCCAAACGGCCCCGACACATTCTGCTGGTACATGAACTGATTCCCTCCCGGCATGGCCGTGGGCCCCGAGCCCGGCGCGTAGCCGCCACGCGGCACAGGCGCACCGCTGCTGCCGGCCATTTCGGCGATGCTCTTGCTCCTGGGTGCATTGGCGGTGCCTGCCGGCGGCTGACCGCTGGACGGATGGTAGTAGCTCGATCCATCACGCGATGGGGTGTCGCATGCAGCCAAAGTGAATGCCAGCAGCACCAGCACGCCGGTTCGTGTTTTCATGCCTGCATGCTATCATGAACGTCAATGCAGGTGGTGGAAAACTTTGCCAGCACCGGCAAACGCGGCACAGTGCGCCCCATGCAGCAGCCTGTCGTCGTACAGCATCCTCTGGCCCAGTGCCACCTCGCCGCCATTCGTGCCGTGGGCACCTCTTCGCACGACTTTCGGCGGCACCTGAACCACCTGGCGCGCATCCTCTTTCTGGAGGCCACCAGCCGCCTGCCCGTGCAGCCGACCCAGGTGCAGACCCCGCTGGCGGAGACGCAGGGCGCCCGGCTGGCACGCCCGCTGGTGTGCGCCCCCATCCTGCGCGCTGGGTTGGGCCTGCTGGATGGCATTCTGCCCCTGGTGCCCGAGGCCGTGGTGGCCCACGTAGGCATCCGGCGCAACGAAGAGACCGCCCTGCCACACGCCTACTACGCCAATCTACCCGCCAGCCTCCCCGAAGCCGATGTCTTCCTGCTGGACCCCATGCTGGCCACTGGTGGCAGCGCCTGCGAGGCCGCACGCCAGCTCAAGGAAGCCGGAGCCGCGCGCATCACGCTCATCTGCGTGGTCAGCTGCCCTGAGGGCCTGGCCGCCATGGCGCGCACGCATCCGGACATCCCCGTCTTCACCGCCGCCGTGGATGACGGTCTCAACGAGCGCAGCTACATCGTTCCCGGTCTTGGAGATGCGGGCGACCGCTATTTCGGCACCTGAGACGGCGCAACTCATCGCATCCCGCGCGCACAAACCAGCCTCGCATCTCCGTTTCATTCTCCCATGCCAATCACCCTGCCACCACTCTCCCGCCGCAGCTTCCTGCAGCATAGCGCCGCCGCCGTCCTGGGCACCGCCGCCACGCAGCTCCCCGCCCTGGAGATCCCCGAGCAAATCTGGGTGCTCTTTTCAGACCCCCACATCGCCGCAGACGAGACGCTCAACGCACGCGGCGTCTGCATGGCGGAAAACCTGCGGCGCTGCGCCAACCAGGTGCTCAAGATCGGCCAGAAGCCCTTTGGCCTCATCGTCAACGGCGACTGCGCCTACCTCGACGGCAAGACCGAGGACTACGTGACCTTCACCCACTGCATGCAGGCTCTGCGGGAGCAGTCCATCCAGATCCACTGCACGCTGGGAAACCACGACCACCGCAACAACTTCCTCAACGTCATCGTCGGCCCGCCGCCGCCCAATGCCGAGCGCCCCATGAACGTGCCGGACAAGCACGTGGCCACCGTCACCAGCGCGCAGGTGAACTGGGTGCTGCTCGACTCCCTGGACATCGTCAACAAAACCCCCGGCCGCCTCGGCGAGCAGCAGCTCGTCTGGATCGAACGCGAGCTGCGCAACGCCCCCAACAAGCCCACCTTCGTCGTCGCGCATCACAACCCCATGCAGCCCAGCATGACCGACAACCTCAAAGGCACCTGCCTGCAGGACAGCGATCCCCTCTTTGACCTCATGGCCTCCTACCCCAAGGTGCAGGGCTTCATCTACGGCCACACGCACACCTGGATGAAATCCAAACACGAAAAGACCGGCCTCCCGCTCATCAACCTGCCCCCCGTGGCTTACACCTTCAATCCCAAGCGCCCCAACGGCTGGGTCATCGTGCGCATCAACTCCGACCGCGCCGAATTCGAGCTACGCGCCCTCAACCCCGCGCATGAGGAGCACGGCCAGAAGCACGTGATACGGTTTGTGTAACCCCTCGACTTTGCACTCAAACTTTGGGGCTTTGCTGAACATCCACGACGATCTGGTCCACTCCATCATCGATACGAATTTGATGACCGCTGACTTCGATTTTGGGCTGGTGCGGCGTCTTTTCCTGAAACACTGCTGATTTCTTGTAGAGAGTCATGTGCTCTCCGGAGCGACTGATCAGCTGCACTTTCCATTGGGTGAGCTCCATAAAACCCCAGCCGTCATATTCAATGTAGGCAATGCCGATCACCTGCCTGTCGTCGAGAGTTCCCCGGTAGAAAGTGCCCAGCTCAGAATAGTGGTGAATATGCCGCAGCGAATAGCCACCTAGAAGGATGGCTGTGAGAAGCACCCCGGTGAGAAAGCCCACCATGCATCGCTGGTTTTTCCCCGTCATGTCCGGGAGAAGTGAAGATTTGCCAGATACGGCTGCTTCCAGCGAAGGCTCACTCATCCACACCTGCGGCGTCCAGGGTGCGCATCATCGCATCCATGAACTCCTGCGCGGCATCGATCGGCAGAATGATCGTGTCGCGGCGGCCGCGCACGTCTTCCGTGATCTTGATAAACTTGCCCCGGTCATTCTCCTTGAGGTCGAGGAAGAAGATCTTCCGATCTGTGACGATCTTTTCGGAATGCAGCGGCGGATTTGGCGGACGCCGCTCATCTTCAAATTCTGTGTTCCTCATGCCGGTAACCTCCACTGACTGACGATTCGCTGTGCTATTGTTCGGGGTGAATTCGAGGCCGATTCTAGGAGCCCTGCCCGTATTGTCAACGCTTCTCACGGTTCATAATCAGAGCACCATCCAGCTTTCGGAGCCCATGGACTGCCCACATCCTCTGCACCCGGGAGCTTTCGCATCCCTTTCACCGGGTTGGTCATCTCAGCATTTTGTTTACGCCTTTGACATTCCTGACCTGCTCCCTCTAAAAGCATTGAAGACGTTCTGGAAAATTGTAATCGCCCGCCCTCAGGTCAGTTGCTTATATCACTCATCGCTCTTCAGCCAGCCATCCTGCCGTGATCGAACTCTTCCAGGCCGCCATCCTGCCTCACCAGCTTTTGCTCTCGCTTCTTTTGACGCTGGTCATTTGCTACTGGCTGCTGGTCCTGATGGGCGCGCTCGATTTCGAGGCGGATCTGCCAGATGACATCGGCCTGGATGCAGACGCGCCTTCCGGAGCTGACTCCTCCCACGGACACGGACTGAACACAGGCGGGGCATGGCTGGCCACAGGCCGCTTTTTTGGTTTTTCGCAGGTGCCTCTGGTCGTGTGGCTCAGCTTCCTGGTCCTCTTCATGTGGCTGGGCTCCCTGGCACTGAACGAATGGTACAATCAGGCTGGCACTGTGCAGCAGGCCGCCTTGCTTCTGCTTCCCAACCTCCTCGGCAGCCTCATCCTGACCAAGATCGTTACCCTCCCCGTCGCAAAGCTCTTCAAAGCCATGGGAGATGCCGATTCCGAAGCCGAGGAGGTCCTAGGGCGCATCGGCGTCGTGGTTTCCACGGAGGCGGACGCCAGCTACGGCCAGCTTGAGATCACCACAGCCAATGTCCCGCTGCTGATCAATGTCCGCACGCGGCCCGATGCGGCACCGCTGAAACGCGGCACCCCTGCCAAGGTCATTGCCGCCGGCCCTGACCATCTTTTTTACCTGATCGAATCCGCTCCTCAGACCTAACCCACCGACTCCACAACCAGCCCTTTCCTATGACCTCATCCCCACACCTCGCCGTGCTGCTCGAAGGCAGCCTCCTCGTCGGAGTCATCATCATCGGCATTTTCCTTGGCATTCTGATCCTTTTCTCGCGGTTCTTCCGCAAAGTGCAGCAGGGTCAGGCCATCGTGCGCAACGGCATCGGCGGCACCAAGGTGTCATTCAACGGCATGATCGTCATCCCCGTGGCGCATCAGGCCGAGTACATGGACATCTCCGTGAAGCGCATCGAGATCGAGCGCAAGGCCCAGGAGGGCCTCATCTGCAAAGACAACCTGCGCGCCGACATCAAGGTGGCCTTCTTCGTCCGCGTGAATAAAACGCCTGAGGACGTGCTGCGCGTGGCCCAGAGCATCGGCTGCGCCCGTGCGAGCACTGTGGACACCATCCGCGTGCTGTTTGACGCCAAGTTTTCCGAAGCGCTGAAAACCGTGGGCAAGCGCTTCGACTTCGTGCAGCTCTACAATGAGCGCGACCACTTCAAGAGCGAGATCCTCAAGGTCATCGGCACCGACCTCAACGGCTTCACCCTGGATGACTGCGCCATCGACTTCCTGGAGCAGACTCAGCTTGAGAATCTCGACCCCGACAACATCCTCGACGCCGAGGGCATCAAGAAAATCACCGAGCTCACCGCCGCCCAGGCCAAGCTCTCCAACAACATCCAGCGCGACAAGGAGAAGGTCATCAAGCAGCAGGACGTGCAGGCCCGCGAGGCCATCCTGGAGCTGGAGCGCCAGCTCGCCGAGACCGAAGCGAAGCAGAAACGCGACGTCGAAAGCGTCCGCGCCCGCGAAACGGCCGAGATGATGAAGGTGCAGGAGGAAGAGCGCCTGAAATCCGAAAAGGCCAAGATCACCGCCGACGAGGAAATCGCCATTGCCACACAGAACAAGGAGCGGCAGGTCCTCGTGGCCCAGCGCAACAAGGAGCGCACCGACGCCGTCGAAGTCGAGCGCGTCACCCGCGACCGCAATCTTGAAATCATCGACCGCGAGCGCATTACCACGCTCAAGTCCATCGAGAAGGACAAGGCCGTGGAAGTGGAGAAGAAGAACATCCAGGAAGTCATCAAGGACCGCGTGGCCCTGGAAAAGACCGTCGTCGTCGAGCAGCAGAAAATGAAGGACACCGAAGCCTTCGCCACCGCCGACCGCGAGAAGCAGGTCGCGCTCACCAACGCCGAGAAAAACGCCCAGGAGCAGCTCATTCAGAAGATCAAGGAGGCCGAGGCCGCCAAACAGGCCGCGCAGCTTGCCGCTGAGCAGGCTGCCTTCACCGCCATCAAGGCTGCAGAAGCCGCCAAACAGGCTGCGGAGCTGCATGCTCAGGAATTGCTCACCCTTGCCGAGGCCCGTCAGGAGTCTGCCGCCAAGGAAGCCGCTGCCGAGAAGGCCCTCGCCGAAGGCAAAACCGCCACCTCAGCTGCCATGGGTCTCGGTGAGGCCCAGGTCCTGCTTGCCAAGGCCGAGGCCTCGCAGAAGCAGGGCTCTGCGGATGCCGAAGTCACGCAGCTCAAGCTCGCTGCGGAAGCCGATGGCATCACCAAGAAAGCGCAGGCCATGAAGCTCCTCGAAAACGCCGGACGCGAACACGAGGAGTTCAAGCTCACGCTCGACAAGGAGAAGGCGATCGAGCTCGCGCAGATCAACATCCAGAAGGACATCGCCGCCGCCCAGGCCAATGTGCTTGGCGAGGCCATGAAGTCCGCCAAGATCGAGATCATCGGCGGCGAAAGCCAGTTCTTCGACAAGATCACCACCGCCATCGGCAACGCACGCGCCATCGACCGCATGGTGGAAGGCAGCCGCACGCTGACGGACGTGAAGGAAACCTTCTTCACCGGCGATCCCGACTACTTCAAATCCCAGCTCAAGAACATCATCGACCAGTTCGGTCTCACCTCCGAAGACACGAAGAATCTGACGCTCAGCGCCCTCTTCTCCAAGCTCATCGGCCTGAACCCCGACGCCACCACGCTGAACAAGCTCACCGGCATGATCGGCGCGGCATCACGCTTTGGCCTGACTGAGCAGACTGTGAGCACCTTGCTCGCGGCGAAGGCGGTGAAGAAGTAAGCTGATGAAACCTGCGGCTCCAGCAGTGCAACGCACCTTGGTGAATTCAGGCAAGTCCGTTTGGACGCTGCTGGTGATCGGCATGACAGTGGTCGATGTCTGCTCTGGCCCAAACTGGTTTGGCATTCTCGCACCTCTGCATGCCGCATTATTTCTCAAATTGATCTGGATGGATACACATGGCTGATCCGGCACCATCTCCCCCCCCCTCTCCGCAGCTCGAAGCCGGTGCTTACGAGGTCATCCGCCAGCGGCTGAACAAGCACGGCGCTGAACTGCAGCGGCGGCTGGATCTGCTGAATACCGACCGCAAGGCGGAGTTTGGCGGCATCGAGACGGCGCTGCTGGCCACCACGCGGCTCACCACGGAGAACAACTGCGTGCCGCGCGACCTTGCCGCCATCGGACCGCATCGTTTCCTGTTTGGCTACAATGTGCACCTCGGCCTGCGCAGCACCATGCGCATCGAGGACGTGTTTGCGGTGTATGATTTCCACCCGGACGACCACAGCTTTCATCCCAACAAGGACAGCCTGCTGGGCGACCCCCAGTTTGTGGAGGACTTCGCCTACCTCTACAACTACTACAAGCACGCCTCCTTCCTGAAGTTTCACCGCATCGGGCCGCATCTCTACCTGGGCTTTCAGGTGGGCCAGCGCGCCACGGAGGTCAAGACCTTCAAGTGGCTGGTGGATGACGACAAGGGCACGCTCAAGTACCTCGGCAACCGCAGCGACCACGAGTTCATCTTCCCGCCCGCGCAGGAGTTTGAATGGAAGCGCGCCACGCGGAACATGTACATCCACGGCAACCACCCGCACATCAGCATTGAGGACCGCGTCTTCGTCGAGACCATCGGCGGCGACCTCACCGTGAAGGTGGAAAACAACACCGACTCCGGTCGCGGCATCTACAACGAGCCCGTCGAAAACAGGGACCAGACGCTCGACGACGCGGAGGTCTACTACGCCATCGTCGGCAGCCTCATCCTGCTCAAGGTGCTGCCCTACCAGGAGAAGACATGGCGGCATCTCGTCTTCAATGAACGCACGCGCCAGGCGCATCGCATCGACAGCATCGCAGAAAGCTGCGTCCTCCTGCCTGACGACCACGGTGTCCTCTTTCCGCACGGCTACGTGCTTCAGACAGGCGAGGTACGGCGTTTTGAGACCGGCCTGCCGCCCATGCGTTTTGAAAAGCGCATCGCCGCCGCCAATGGCGAGGACACGCTCTTTGTCTTCAGTCATCTCGAGAGCGGCTCCTACCTGCTGCTCAGCTACAACCTCATCACGCAGAGCATTGCCACGCCGCAGCCCTGCCACGGCTTCAGCCTATTCCCCAGCGGCGAGCTTGTCCTGTTCCTGGCCGATGATGAGCCGCGCAAGCACCACGTCATCCAGGTCTGGCGCACACCCTTTCTTACCTCCGATGTCAGCGCCGCCAAGGCCTCGCAGACCTTCCTGAGCAAAATCGGCAATGCCGAAATCGTGCGCGCCATGGCGGAGTGTAATGGCGTGCTGACACTTCTGGCCAAGGACGACTCGTTCTCCGGCCTCTACGTCGAGCTGGCCCGCTCCTGCGGCGACATCGCCGACAGCTATTTCTGGGTTGGCAATGCGGAGGCGCACGATCTCAAAGGCACGCTCCTCGAAATCAAGAGCACGGCCGAAGCTGCGCTGGGCGAATTTGAAAAAGTCAGCCGCATGCGCAAGACGGCGGCGGACCAGACCGCCGCCCTGCAGGAGAAATCCCAGAAGGCTCTCAACGCCGCTTCCAACACGGACCCTGACGACATCCTCGGCTTTGTGGGGCTGCTCACCTCCCTGCGCGAGCTGCGCGGCCAGATCATCGCCCTGCGGGATGTGCGCTACACCGACGCCGCCGAGATCGACCGCATGGACAAGGCGGTGGCGGAGGGCGCGGACAAGCTTTCGGCCAAGTGCGTCACCTTTCTGCTCAAGACGGAGTCGCTGGACCCTTACCGCAAACAGATCACCGAGCAGCAGGCCCGCATACCCGCGCTGGCCAAGGTCACCGAAGCGCAGGAAGTCGAATCAGCGCTCGCCAAATCGAGCAGCGAACTGGAGATGCTCACCGCCATCGTCAGCGGCCTCAAGATCGAAGACGCCACCGAGACCACCCGCATCATCGAGGGCATCTCCACGCTTTTCGCTCAGCTCAACCAGGTGCGCAGTGTTTTGCGCAACCGGCGCAACGATCTGGCAAAGACCGAAGGCGCTGCACAGTTTCAGGCACAGCTCGGCCTGCTGAGTCAGAGCGTGCTGAACTACCTCGAGGTGGCCACCACCCCGGAGAAGTGCGACGAATCACTCACCCGCGTGCTGGTTCAGATCGAGGAGATGGAGACGCGCTTCTCCGACTTCGAGGATTACGCCGCAGAGCTCATCCAGAAGCGCGAGGAGGTGCAGTCTGCCTTCGAGTCCCGCCGCCAGAGCCTCAGCGATGCCCTGAACCGCCGCTGCAGCAGTCTCGGCCAGTCCGCCGAGCGCATCCTCACCAACATCCGCAACCGCCTCGCGAATTTTGCCAAGCCCGAGGAAGTCCACGCCTGGCTGGCTGCCGATGCCATGGTGGCCAAGCTGCGCGACCTCATCGACGAACTGCGCAAGCTCGGCGACAGCGTACGTGCCGATGAACTGCAAACCCGACTCAAGACCGTCCAGCAGGACTCGCTGAAGCAGATCCGCGACAAGGCGGAGATCTTTGTCGGCGGGGGCGAGCTCATCCAGCTCGGCCAGCATCAGTTCAGCGTGAACAAGCAGCCACTGGAGCTCACCATCCTCCCACGCGACAACTCGCTCGCCTTCCATCTCACCGGCACACGTTTCTTCGAGACCGTCGAAAACCCGGAGCTCACGGCGCAGCGCAGCGTGTGGGACCAGGCCGTCGTTTCGGAAAACGCAGACGTGTATCGCGCCGAATACCTCGCCTGGCAGATGCTCAAAACGGGTGCAGGCGATGACGCCTCCACCTTCATGGCCCAGCGCTACCACGAAGGCTACACCAAGGGCGTGCATGACCACGACGCCGCCCTGCTGCTGAAACCCCTGCTCGAGATGCAGCAGGCGCTCGGCCTGCTGCGCCATTCCCCTGCAGCACGCGGCTATGCGCGCTTGTTCTGGCATGCGTGGCCGGAGGATGATGCCAAGAAAGCCCTCCTGGCACGCATGCAGTCCAAAGGCAGGATGCGCGACCTCCTCGGCATCTCCCATGCAGCCCCCGATGACGATCTGATCCAGCGTGTGAGCAGCCTCCTGCCTCAAGCTTCGGCCCCCCAGATCTCCGCCTGCCTGCTCGATGAGCTGCAGTCCAAATCCCCCTTCACCCGCTCCGTCGCCGCCATCGAGCTGCTGCGCAGCTTCCGCAAGGAGCTCACCGCCAAGCGTGCGGCGAAGGACTTCGAGGAGACGCTTGCCGCTCTCACCGCGCAGCCGCTACTGGCGTTTGAGATCGCCCTGGAATGGGTCACCGCGTTGAACCCCGCCGCTGATCGTGGAGTGCTGATTGAAACCGCCGCCATGGTCGTGACCAACGACCAGCCACCAGCCGCCATCCCCACCGAGCCCGCCGCACGCGCCACGATCACCGGACTGACCGGCACGCATGCGCGTATCGCAGACGCGAAGCTCGAACTCGACTACCATGAGTTCACGACGCGCCTGCAACGCTATGAGGCGGAGGTCGTACCGGCCTTTGAAGCTTTTCAGCAGCTCAAGCATCGCCTCGCTGAAACCCGCCGCCGTGAACTGCGACTGGATCAGTTCAAAGCGGGCGTGCTCAGCTCCTTCGTGCGCAATCGCCTCATAGATCAGGTGTATCTGCCGCTCATCGGCGCCAACCTCGCGAAGCAGCTCGGCGCGGCGGGCAAGGACACGCGCACCGACCGCATGGGCATGCTCCTGCTCATTTCACCGCCCGGTTACGGCAAAACGACGCTCATGGAATACGTCGCCAGCCGCCTCGGCATCACGCTGGTAAAAATCAACGGCCCCGCTCTCGGTCACAAGGTCACCTCGCTCGATCCCGCCGAGGCCGCCAACGCCAGCGCGCGTGAGGAAGTCGAAAAGCTCAACCTCGCCTTCGAGATGGGCGACAATGTCATGATCTACGTCGATGACATCCAGCACACGAACCCCGAGTTCCTGCAAAAATTCATCTCCCTCTGCGATGGCACCCGCAAGATCGAAGGCGTGTTCAAAGGCGAGGCCAAGACCTACGACCTGCGCGGCCGCAAGGTCGCCGTCGTCATGGCCGGCAATCCTTACACCGAAGTCGGCGGCAAATTCCAGGTGCCTGACATGCTGGCCAACCGCGCCGACACCTACAACCTGGGAGACATCCTTGGCGGGCATCAGGAGGCCTTCAAAGACAGCTACATCGAAAACTGCCTCACCAGCAATGCCACCCTCGCCCGCATCGCCGCGCGCAGTCATGCCGATGCACTGGCCGTTTTAAAAGTCGCACAGACCGGCACCCGCGAAGGCGTCGAGTTTGAAGGCAGCTATAGCGCCGAAGAAATCAACGAAGCCGTCGCCGTCATGGAAAAGCTTCTCCACGTTCGCGAGATCATCCTGCGCGTGAACCAGGAATATGTGCGCAGCGCCGCCATGGAGGACGCCTACCGCACCGAGCCGCCTTTCAAGCTCCAGGGCAGCTACCGCAACATGAACAAGATCGCGGAGAAAATCCTCCCGCTCATGACCGATGCTGAAGTCGCCAGCCTCATCGCCGATCACTATCGCGGCGAGGCGCAGACGCTGAGCCAGGCGGCGGAATCCAATCTGCTCAAATGGCGCGAGATCAACGGCCTCTCCACTGAGGCCGATGTCATCCGCTGGACCGAAATCAAGAGCACCTTCAAGCGCAACCTGCTCACCGGAGGCGCAGGCGAAAACGATCCCATCAACCGCATCACCGGCCACATGAACGCCTTCACGCTCGGCCTGGAAAAGATCGAGCAGGCCGTAAGCAAGCCGACCTTGTCTGACATCACCATCGAGCACCTCCAGCGCATCATCGAAGGCCTGCGCGCCGTGCCGGTGAATGTCGAGATCCGCGTGCAGCCCGTCGAAAAAGAAGCCGCTGGCGAGCCGCCTGTGGATGTGACGAGCAGCGTGGAGCAGGAATAGAGCAGCCTTGTTCCTGTGGAACAAGGAATCCCTCTCGTAATCACCCAAACCTTCCGGTACTCCCGTGCGCTACGCCCTTTGTTCCGCAGCAACAAGGCTGCTTTGCCTCGCCGCCCGCAGCGCTCCCAACGTCCAGACAACAGGATAGAGCTGCTCGTGGTACCAGAGCCGTGCAAAGTAGAGTCCGATGGGGGCTGAGGGAAAACGGGTGCCATTTTCCGTGGCAGCGATTAACCAATGGGCACTCTTCTGCACATCATCGCCCCCGTGGCTCAGCGCATGCAGCGCCACCGCCGTCTCTTCAATGCTCGCAGGCGCACTGGCATCGCCACCGAACGAGCCGTCGGGCTTCTGAACGCGGCGCAGGTATTCACGCCCCGTTTCGATCAGCGCATGAAACAGAGCGGCAAGCTGCTCACTGCCGCTCAGATGATTCACCACCTGCGCCGTGCCATAGACGGGGTTGTTTTCATCCGGTGTGTGCTCATTCCCAAACCAAAGCGGAATCCACGAACCGTCCGCCAGTTGCACTCGCTCAAGGTAGATGAGGGCATGCCGGGTGGCTTTGACGATGCGCTTTTGCAGCGCCTCCGGCAGCTCATCATGCCACACCCACCACGCACACAGCGCATGTGCCGTGATCTCCGGCGTGCTGCGGTCAAAGGGCAGCGCACCCCAGCCACGGCAAAAGGTGGGGATGCCACCATCACGATTTTGCAGATCCAGCAGCCAGGTGATGCCCTGCTGAACGGCGGCATCGCAAACATGACCGGTTTTCCTGAGTGCGATGAGCGCACTCGAGGTGTCATCTGCATCCGGCACGCCCCCGGGCAGATCCGTCCAGGCCCAGCCGCCCGGCGGCGCATTGGTAAAAGGATGCACCTCGCGGTACTGCTGCGCCAGCAGCCACAGGAGAGGCGGTGTGCTGAAGTTTGTGCTGCGCAAAGACAATGTCGTCCCCCACGTCGCCAGATTGGTGTCGATGGGCCAGCTCCCATCTTCCCGCTTAGACCGGAGCAGGAACTCCACTGCCAGCGGCAGGCAGGGATGATCCAGCTGCCCCCCGCCCGCCAGCGCCATGGTGACAAAGCTCGTCAGCGGCGTGGCCTCCAGATAGCCGCCACTGCTGGGCTGCAGCGCTTTCAGCATGGGCCGAATGCGCGGCCACGCCAGCGCACGCACCCAGCGCAGCGGATTCCACCACGCAGGCGGAGCGTTTTTAAACCGTGTGTACCCGATGGCGATCAGCGCCGGCAGTGCATAGCTCACCACCGGCAGGCCGATGGCTCCAAACCAGTTGCGTGGCAGTGCGGCTAGTTCGAAGGGCAGCGCGATGACATGCCGCCACGGCCTCTCTCCCAAAGTGCCGCAGAGGCAGCAGAGCATGAGGATCGGTACGGAGAAGGTCTTGTCCTTGCCATACCGTGCCACCACCGCACCGGCAATGGCCGCAGGCTCCAGCGATCCCACCCGGGCGGTGATCCACGCGTCAGCAGATCGTGCCGTCGTGGAATCCCTTTGTGCGACGAGGTGCAGTGCGCTCCAGCACAGCAGCGTGGTGGACAGGTTGCTCTTGCTCAGCGTCGTGTCTCCCCAGCCGCCATCCGAGTTCTGGTGCTCGCACAGCCACTGCGCACCGGCAGCGATATGTGCCGCATGTTTGCCGCGATCCACCAGCGCCAGCGCGACGACGGCGGTCGCCGTCGAAAGCGCGCTGCTGGAGAGACGCCCCTCCCAGTGCCCACGCTCATTTCGCAGGGCATCGAGATGCGCCTGCGTGTTGGCGATGGCGCGGTCCAGGGCGTCCATCATGGCACGGGACTCAGGCTTCGAGCTTCAGCTCAGGACGGGCCTCAATGGCCTTGGCAATCGATGCCCAGCCGCCTTCGCGCTGCTGCTGGAACATGTAAAGGTAAAGCGCCACCTGCTTGGCCGGATATGCGGCCAGAAGAGCGGTAACAGCGGCCTCGGCCTTCTCGTCCGTGATTTCTTCCGGCAGCTCGCTGACCTCTCCCTTGCCGTCGTGGCTGATGCCTGCGGCATCCAGGAAGGTAATGAGCATCTGCGGCTGGCCCTTGAGCAGCCAGATTTGGAAAATCTGCGCTGTTACTTCTTCGTTCGACTTCGTGTTGAGCTGCTCCAGCAGCCATTCGGCCTGCTTGGCGCGGGATTTCTCCAGGATGAAGGCAGGACGCAGGCGCTTGGCGGGTGCGAGCGAATCAATCACGGCCTTGTAGGCGGCACGCTGGTCGTTCTGCATGTAGGTCATGATCTGCATGCGCAGCTCGGCACCGATGGCTTGAAGAAGTTGGTTGGGTCGCATCTGGAATGGGGGAAAGAGACGGGTGGTTCTGCTAGCACCACGGCACCGGGGTCGCAACCGTTTTGCCTCACAGCAGGCGAATCGTCAGCGGGAAGCGGTACACCCTCCCCTCCGAGGAGCGCACGATGCCGATGATGGTCAGCACCACCGTAGCCACCCCGACCGCATAAAGCAGAGGCACGCCGATGAAGATAAAACAAAGCAGAAAGGACAGAAACGCGTAGAAAAGGTAGCTGAGCTGGAAGTTCAGCAGCTCGCGCCCCTGCACGTCGAGGTAGCTGCTCTCGTCCTTTTTGATCAGCCAGACGATGAGAGGCCCCAGGATGGGAAACCCGGCGAGGCAGAGTGCGTGCATCACAATGCCAAGCGTTTTTTCATCCTGCGTGACGGCATAGGGCGGAGGCGGCGTGTCCATGACTGGTGCGAGCTTACCATGCCGCGCCACGAGGCCAAATACAAACGCGGAGCCAGTTTCCCGGCTCCGCGCTGTGATGGGCAGACTCGAAAAGTCTTTTCCCGTTTAGATTTCCGGCAGCTTGAACTCCTCCACGTAGTTCTCCACGGCCAGCTTGTTGGCCTCGTCGGCAAACTCACCGATGAACTTCTCGGAGACCGGGTCAAACTCCAGCCATGGGCCAGCGCTGATCTTGTCCACGTTGAGGTCGAGCTTGTTGTCCTCGAGGTTCTTGACGAAGTGGTCGAAGGTTTCCAGACCAGCCGCGTCGTTCTTGAGGCGTTCCTTCACTTCAGCGACGCTCACGGCCTTGCCCAGACGGTAGGAGATGTTGGCCAGGTGCGCCAGCGACGCGGCGTGGAAGCCTTGGACCACATTCAGGTTCTGGTTGATGAGCTTCCCGGCGCGCACGGAGTTGATGAAGTTCAGCATGTGGTCGGCGCCATCATCAAAGTCGTCGAACTTCTTGAGAGTCTGGCCTTCGTTGTCGTAGGCCTTGGCCTCGATGACGTAGCCGCCTTCGCAGTGGATGACGTTGCCCACGCGTGCCGCGGCGGTCTTGCCGTTCACGCGGTACACCGGCTCCAGCTTCCAGTCCATGTCCTTCAGGGGGAGGCCGCGGTTGTCAAACAGCAGCGGCGCGGGCTCATAGGCCCAGAAGGCCATCTGGTTGTTGGCGGTCTCGCCGTCGTCCTTGTAGCCCCAGCGTCCGCCAAAGCTCATCACACGCTTCGGCAGCAGCTCCGGATCTCCCAGCGCCCAGCGACCCACGTCCAGCTGATGCGGCCCCTGGTTGCCGATGTCGCCGTTGCCAAAGGCCCACTGCCAGTGCCAGTCATAGTGAAACTGGGTGCGGTGCACCGGCTGCATGCCGCGCGGGCCGGCCCAGAGCTTGTAGTCCACATCCACCTCCTGCGGTGCGCCGGCGGGGTCGGTCTTCACATTGCGCAGATCATGGAAGGTGCCTTTGACCATGCCGTCCTTGGGCTCAATGGCCGCGCCCACCTGGCCGGTGGAGATGCGGGACTTGTAGTTCACGCCTCGGGAGAGCTTCACCTTGCCGATGTGGCCTTCCTTGACCCAGTCCATGACCGCAGCCCAGCCGGGGCTGGAGCGGCGCTGCATGCCGTGCTGCACCACGATGCCCTTCTGGGCCACCTTGTTGGCGGCGTTCACCAGCTGGCGGCCTTCCCAGATGTTGTGGCACACGGGCTTCTCCACGTACACGTGCTTGCCGTGCTGCATGGCCGTCATGGCGATGAGGGTGTGCGTGTGGTTCGGTGTGGCGATGGTCACCGCGTCCACTTCCGGGTCCAGCATGAGCTTGCGGTAGTCCGTGTAGGCCGTGACGGTGTTGTTCTTCTTGGCCTGATTGGCCACGCCTTTGGCCAGCACATTGGCATCCACGTCGCAGAGGGCCACGATGCGCACGCCCTTGATTTCCTCCAGGCTCTTGATGTGGCCTGCGCCACGGCCGTTGAAGCCGATGACCGCGACACGCACGTCACCATTGGCACCGATCGGTGCGGAAAAAGCTCGGGATGCGACAAGACCGGCGGCGCCGGCCACAGTGCCGCGAATGAAGGTTCGGCGGGTGGTTTGGTTTGGATGGTTTTGCATGGGAATGATGAGATGGGATCAGTCGCTGACACGTCCGGATGGGCGGGCGCGTCATGGAATTTCGTGAGCCTAGCGAAAACGCCAGACAAAAGGCAACCTTTCCTTCCTTTCCCCCTCTCTTTGTGCCCATTCTCCCGCTGTTTGTGACCTTTCCCCACCACAGCCTCTGAAAATCAGGGTGCCTGTGGGGCGGCGGCTGCATGCGGCGGGCTTTCGGCTCCGCTCATTTGCCACTCGGCGCTTACGCTCAGGGCTGCGGTTTGGGGGCTGGCAGGCGGGGAGCTTCGGGCTCAAAGTCCAGCACATCCTGATGGGTGCGCAGGGCTTTGCGCGCCTTGTCAAAGAAGGAGGAGAGATCCTGCGCGTTCTGCTGCTGCTTGTCGTCGATGTAGGCGTGCAGCTTCTGCAGCTGGGAGTCGGCGTCCAGATTCACAGAGCCCATGACCTTCTGCGCCTGCTTGTAGGTGGCGGAAAACTTCCCCTGGGCCTGCTCAAAGGCTTCCTTGGCGCCTTCCTGGCGCAGGTATTCTTTCTCCGCCTCGCGGAAGTCGCTGCTGAAGAGGCGCTTGAAAAAGCCGCCCTTGGGTTTTTCGAGGTGCTTGGAGGCCTGGGCGTCAAAGTAGTTCGCCAGCTCCTGGAACTCCTGCATGGGCTTCTGATACTGCTTTTTCAGGTAGCTGAGGCCGGTGGTGATGATGGTCAGTTTTTCCACCTCGGCCTTGGAGAGCGTCTGCCCAGCCTTCACCTTGTCCTCCAGCAGGTCGATGTACTGCATGGTGGTCTTGTTGCCTTCAAAGATGTTTTCAAACTCCTTGGCGGCGATGGCCAGGCGCTTGCGCTCGCCTTGACGCAGCTCGTCGATCTTCTTTTCGTGCTCATCATTCAGCGCGGTGATCATCTTCTGATGCTGCGCGGCCTGGGTGTCCAGGGTGCGCTGGCATTCGGTCTCCTTGGCCTTCAGCTCTTCCAGATGATCCGCCTTCATCTGCTCGATCTGGGCATGTGTGGCCGCGAGGTCCGTGCGGGCCTGAAACAGGAACCAGCCGAGCACGCCGGAGGCGAGAAAGCTCAGCACAAGCAATGCGGTAAGATTTTTAATAGCCGTCATGATAAGGGAAAGGATTGGTCAGACTGCAAGGTGCGCAAGTCTATTCAAAGCGCCGCTTTTGCGCCGCAACATCCGGCACATGCACGCCATCAGACTGTTCATCAAGCCGGAATCCTGTTAGGGCTGGCTGAATTTCTGCGTCTTGTCTCCCTGATGTCCTCCTCCGCAAGCCCCACCATCGTCCGCCATCAGATATTGACCACCGCGACGATCGTCGCCTTTCTGATGTACCTGGACCGCATCTGTCTGGCGCAGATCATCGCTTCGGACTCGTTCCAGAAAAACATCGCGCTGGAGGGCTGGCAGATCGACTGGGTGAAGGGCGCGTTCTTCTGGGCCTACGCCCTCGCGCAAGTGCCCGCCGGGTGGTTGAGCGACCGCTTTGGCACGCGCATGCTCATCACCGTTTACATTGCCACGTGGTCGGTCTTCACCGCCGCCACCAGTTTTGCCACGGGCTTCACCACGCTGCTGCTCGCCCGCCTGTGCTGCGGACTGGCGGAGGCGGGCTACTACCCAGCCAGCAGCGGCCTGCTCACCCGCTGGGCCCATATTGAAGCGCGTGGCCTGGCCAGCAGCCTTATCTCCTGGGGCGGGCGCGTCGGCGGTGCCGTGGCTCCAGGACTGACGGCCTTTGTCATTCTCAAGGCCGGAGACTGGCGCTGGGCCGGCTGGCTCTACGGCCTCATTGGCGTGGTGGTGGCCGCAGCCTATTGGCGTGTCTTTCGTGAGCATCCGCGCCTGCACCCGCGCTGCAATGCGGAGGAAATCTCCCTGCTGGCCGAAGGGCGTGGCGATTTCCAGCCTGTCAAAGACCCGCCCAAAAGCTTCCCCCTCAAGCTGTCCTGTCTGAGCGCCAACCTGTGGATGGCCAATGCCGTGCAGTTTTTCACCAACATCGGCTGGGCCTTCCTCATCCTCACCCTTCCGGACTACCTCAAAAAAGTGATGCACCTGGAGGAGGGCATGACAGGGCTCATCACCACGGGCGCGCTCTCCATCGGCATCGCCGCGCTGCCGCTGGGCGGTTTCATCACAGATTACATCAGCCGGCATCATGGCAAGCGCCTCGGCCGCATGCTGCCCATGAGTGTGACCAAGTTTGCCGCCGCCGCCTGCTACATGCTGGCGCTGTGGACGGACTCCCCCTGGGGGATGGCCGCCGCCTTTGGACTGGTGGCCTTCTTTGGAGATGTGGGCCTGCCAGCCATGTGGACCACCATGCAGGACATCAGCGGCAAATATCAGGCCCAGCTCTTCGGCTGGTCCAACATGTGGGGAAACCTCGGCGCCGCCATCATGCCCATGCTGTTTTCAGTCGTGCGGGAAAAATTCGACGCCAACCACGACTACCACGAGGGCGTGTGGATGTGCGCCGGAGCCTTCGTCCTGGCAGGTGTGTTTGCGCTCTTCGTGAACGCAGAAAAACCCGTGATCCAAGAGTCCGCCTAGAGAGGCGGCAGCTCCGGACCACGGGCAAAAAGAAGGAAACTCAGGGGCAGGGATTACCAGCCGCCTTCGTCGTCGCCGCCACCGCTGCGGTGACCACGGTCATAACCGCCGCCACCACCGCCGCGCTTGCCGCCGCCGTCACCGTAGCCGCCACGGCCACCGCCGCCGCCACCGTAACCACCACGACCGCCGCCATCACCGTAGCCGCCACGGCCACCGCCGCCGCCACCACCGTAACCACCACGGCCGCCGCCGCCGTAGCCACCACGGCCACCGCCGCCGCCTGCAGGGCGCTCTTCACGCGGACGTGCTTCGTTGATGGCGAGCTTGCGGCCCATGAATTCCTGGCCGTTCTGCGCATTGATTGCTGCATTCATGGCTTCTGCGGAGTCCATGGTCACGAAGGCGAACCCGCGCGGGCGGCCGCTCTCGCGGTCCATCGGCAGGAAGACTTCGGTGACGCCACCGTATTGGGAGAACAGCTCACGAACGTCTTGCTCCTGAGCGGCGAAGGGCAGATTGCCCACGTACATCTTGGTATTCATATCTTTGTTGGGTGCGGTCGGCTGCCTCACGGTCAAGACCAGCCCGAACAACAAGTTTGATGAACGCCAACGGATTCACAATCACCTGATGAACGACTGAGCCTGACCCTTAACAGGTGACTTGTGCGGTCTTATCGCCAGAAACGGGCCAAAGGCAAACAAAAGTTTTCTACGGTTATGCCCTGATGGCTGCTACCCCCCGGGCGGTATGCCGCCCTCCCTTAGGCACCTGACAGGCACGTATCTCCTTTTAATCCCGGCTGCCTTGCAGACGGCTGACACAGAGCAGGTTAAGCTCCAAAGGCTGGCCCAGCCTGCCTTTACTTCTTCAGTTTACCCTCGGCATAGGTCAGGATGCGGCCCACTTTCTCGGCATCCTGGGCCTCCTTGGCAGCTTCAAAAGCGGTTTTGGCCTGCAGCATCTCACGCAACAGCGGCAGGGAGATGATCTCCTGCCCGGCCACCTGCAGCCTTTCAAAGCGCTCACGCAGCGTTTCGAGGTCCGTGCTTCCGGGCTCGAACTTGGAAAAGTCCACTTTTTCGACCTCGGCCTCCAGTTCTTTGAAATGGGAGTCCTTGATCAGTTCATCCAGTTTCGCATCGGCATCGCCAAACTGACCGTTTTTGACCAGGCCTTCGATTTCTTCGCCACGATACTTCATCGCTTCGGTAGGCGAGATGCCGAGGGACTCCACTGCCGCCCTGAGTTTGTGGGCTTTCTCATGCACACGTGCCTCCAGCCCCGCACCTAAGGAAGTCTGTCCGGGCGGGTTGAGCTTCTGGGCTTTGGCCAGCTGTTCGGGCGTCAGCACATCACGCACGCCGATCAAAGTCCGCAGCTGCAGCTGCTTGATGGTGCCTTCGGCTTCGAGCAGTTTGGAAAGTTGCGCGGCGGCTGCCTCGGCGGTGGAGGTTCTGTCTTTGAGCAGCTGGTTGAGGGCCTTCTTCTGTTCTTTCACGGCCTGCTCCAGCGGCTCGGCCTGGGCACGCGCCTCGCTGAGCTGGGTGTTGAGCTTTGACTGCTGCTCTTCAGTCAGGGCCAGCTGATCACGCACGGAGGCGATCAGGTCCGGGTGGAGCAGTCCGCTCTTGAGCCAGTCCTCCACTTGGGCGGCAGGCAGGTGGGCGGCGGTCAGCAGGAGCAGGGAGCAGACGAGTGTTTTCATGGAATGGAGAGGGTGAAGTGATCTGTCAGCAAAAAGTCGGAAGGAGCTTCAAAGGCCAGGGGAGAGGGTTCCAGGCTGGCAAAGAGCTCACCAGCCGGTGCCTCAAACAGCGGCGGCAGGGCCTCGCTGAGCCTGGGCTCATCGTGCATGGACCCGCCGAGAAAGACCGCCAGCAGGATGACGCATGCCGCAGCCAGAGCGGCGGGGTGCCAGCTCCAGAGCACGCTGGAGCGCCGCGCTGCCGGGCGCTGCTCCAGCAGCTCCGGACGCCAGGCGGGCGCGTCTTCGCGGTCGCAGCGGCGCGCATGCTCAAAGCGGGCGAGCAGATCGTCATCGGGGTGGGGTTTCATGGGTGGGGGTCGGGTTGCAGCAGGCTGCGCAGTCGTGCCTTGCCGCGTTCATAATGCTGGCGCACGGAGCCGATGCTCACGCGCATCACCTCCGCAGCCTCGTTGAGTGTCAGATCCTGGTAGAAAACCAGATGCAGCACCTCCGCCTGTCGTGCAGGCAGCTGCGCCAGGCAGCGGCGCAGCTCCGCCGCACGCTCGTCCAGCTCCATCCTGCGGGAAGGGGAGGGCCGGGGATCCTGCTCCTGCCCGGAGACCTGCAGCAGCAGCCTGCCCAGCAGAGATTCGCGATAGCGCAGCCGCCGGAACTCCTCGTGAGCGGTGAGACGGATGACTCCGAACCACCAGGTCTTGAAGGTGGAGCGGCCGTCGTGCCGTGTCTGCTCCCGCGCCATCTTGAGATAGGCGTTTTGCAGCACGTCCTCCGCCCGTGCATGATCTCCCGCACAGCAGTGCAGCGCCCAGCCAAAGGCGGCGGCGTGCAGAGTTTCGAGCTGGTCGGCGATGGAGCGTTCCATTCATTTCCCGCTGAGTGCCGCGGGCAGCCGCTTTGTATGACACTGGGGCGGAAAAAACCAGCCGCTTGCGCGGGTGCTTTTCACTTCAGCAGCGCAGCCAGCCCCAGCAGCAGCGTCAGCGCCAGCATGCCCCCAGCGGTGGCCCACAGCTCCAGCGTCTGCTGCGGCAGAAACGCCACGGCATATGTCATCCCCACCTGCAGCCAGCTGAAAAGGATGAAGGCGGTGGGGCTTGCGGCCTTGGTGTGCGCTTTCTGCGCCTCCTCCATGGTCAATGGTGCCGTCTCAGAGACAGCCAGTGCTTTGGCCTGCTGCAGCACCACCGGCCGATGCGCCGGCGCCTCCACATGCAGGATGGTCTTCTGCCCCGGTCTGGCGGCTTCTTCTTTGGGTGCCTCTGCCTGCGCCTGCTTGGAGATGATCTTGGGCCCGCTGTCCACGCTCTTCGGGAGAATGGCGGTCACTTTGGGCACGACTGCCGCACTGGCCATGTGTGCTCTGGCTGCAGTGGCGCTGCTGCTCAGGAGGAGCATCCTGCTGTTGATGCTCAGGCTCAGAGGAGGCTCCAGCACTGCCTCGGCTTCTGTGGCACGCCCCAGCCAGCCCACCATCGCGGAATCGTCCAGCAGCTGCACCTGCACCCTGCCGCCGGGTGCCGCCCACAGGGCCAGGAGACAGGGCGGGCAGCCTGCATCGGCAATGACCACCTGGCTGTCTGCGCCGGAGCCCAGCAACAAAGGGGCATCCTGGCGTAAAATCACAGGCAGTTCTCCTGCAGTCAGTCCTTGGAGCATCATGACACGCTCCTCGGGTGCAGCCGTCTCAGCATCCGGTCTGGCAGGCCGGATGATCTGCAGCTCCGTGCCGCCCAGCGTTGTCTTCCACGGCAGCGGCTGCGCGTAGGGTACGCCGCCATTGGCCGGGTGCACCACTGCGACCTCGCAGCGGTTCACCAGCTGGGCCGTCAGCTCCACCTCCGCCACTGCCTCTCCGCCCACCTGGATGCTGCATGCCGCACTGCGCCCGATGCTGATCGTCTCCCCGTCCTGCACCAGCAGGCAGCGGCGGCGGCCGTTCAGTTCATAGGGCACGGGGATCTTCATGGCTGGGGGCTTCCTTACGCTGCATCTGACCTCAAGTCGAACGAACGATCATCCCCTGCGCAGGCTACAATCATACGGGAAAATCCGTCGCCGCAGCCACGTCCCCCCAGCGCTCGGCCTCGCGTGTGAGGGCTGCAGCTTTGTCCCGCATCTTTTTCACCACATACCTGCCCAGCGGCAGGCGTGGCGGGGGCTCGCCATCCAGCACCATTTTCACAATGGCCTGCGCGGCGCGTACCGGATCGCCAGGCTGCTTGCCGTTCACGGTTTCAAGAAAGGTGGCAAACTTCCGTGCGCTGCCATCATAGTCGGAGATCTGCGTGGCGGCTTTCTCCAAACCGCGTGCGATGAAGTCTGTGCGGAACGGCCCAGGCTGCACCAGCGTCACCTGGATGCCCAGCGGAGCCAGCTCCAGACGCAGGCTTTCGCTCATCATCTCCAGCGCAGCCTTGGCCCCGCCGTAAATGCCAAAGCCCGGATAGTTCGAGATCGCCGCGGCAGCGCTGATGTTCACGATATGCCCGCGCTTCTGTGACCGCAGCATCGGCAGCGCTGCGCGGATCACATTCAACGGGCCGAAGAAATTCGTCTCCAGGCTTCGGCGGATCTGCTCGTCGCTGCATTCCTCTACCGCACCGATCAAGCCATAGCCCGCGTTGTTCACGATGACATCCAGCACTCCCGCAGCAGCGATCACTTCGCGGATGTTCGCCGCATCGGTGATGTCCAGCGCCATGACCTCGCAGCTGCCTGGCTTTTCCAGATCTGCGATGCTGCGCACATCACGCGCTGTGGCGATGACCTGCTGCCCGGCCGCCAGCGCCGCATCTGCAATCGCCCGGCCAAAGCCGCTCGAACATCCGGTGATCAGCCACTTTTTGGAACTCATGCTCGTTTTGTTTTGGGAGTGTGGGGTGGAAAGTCAGCCAGCATATACGGCACCCGCCGCTGCACGGACTCTCTCAAACCTCAGCCGGGGAAAATCTCCCGCACGGCCTTCTCTCGGTGCGCAAAGACGCGCTTGAGCTCCGGTGCCACCAGCCATGGATGCGCCAGCTCTCCCAGCGGGCCGAAAGGCATCACATACGTCACGCGGTCGGTCGTCTGCGTGCGCCCATCGCCGAGATCCTCGAAGTCATGCTCATGATGCCACACCGCATACGGCCCCACGCGTTGCTCATCCACAAATCGCCTGCCCTCCACCACGTGCGTGATCTCCGTGAGCCATGTCATGGGAATGCCCAGCAGAGGCCGCAGCCGGTGCGTGATCATGAGCCCGGGCCGGATCGTGGCAGGCAGATCTTTCTCTTCCGTGGAGAAGCCCATCCCTGGTGGCGTGATGCGGGAAAGGTTGCGCGGATTGGAAAAAAACGCCCATACCTCCGGCAGCGGCGCGGGGATGATCTGCTGATGAAACAAGGTGTGCACAGCCATGCAGGAGCGGGTTACGCGCGTGGCTGCCAGGTAGATTCCACAAGCAGCACGCTAGTCCTGCGCCGGTCTCGCCAGCCGGATCGGTCCACGCGCAGCCAGTGGATCAGAGGGCACACCCTTCTGCGTGCAGACCAGGAGGCCTTCATCCACCAGCACTGCCGCCACCTCCCGCACCGGCTGCATCAGCGGGCGCCAGTCCTTGCTGAGCTGCCGCGCCGCCTCGGAGGGGCAGTAGGTGGCTCCCTCGCTCCGGCCTGCTGCCAGACGTAGCAAGCATGCACGAATGGCCGCCGCATCCACCACCGCAGGCTTTGAGCATGCTTGTGCAGGTTTCATCATGGACTCTCAACCGTTCAGCCGCCAGATCGTGACGTTCAGCACCGCCGCAAACGACACCCACATCAGGTACGGCACCAGCAGCCAGCCTGCGGGATTGCGCACGCGATGGAATGAAACCAGCGTGACCGCAATCATGAGCCAGAGCGCAACGATCACCGCCACCGAGACTCCCAGCCAATGGAGGCCGAAGAAAATCGGTGTCCATGCTGCATTCAGCGCCAGTTGTACAAAGTAAAAAACATGGGGTTTTGAAAAGCCCGCGCGCTTCCACACCAGCCACGCCGCCACCGCCATCAGCGTGTAAAGCAGCGTCCACGTGGGACCGAACACCCATGGTGGCGGATTCCATGTGGGTTTGTTCAGCGCCGCGTACCACGCACCCGGCATGGAGCCCACACCCACACTCAGCAATGGAGCACAGAAGGTGATGACGATGAATCCGGCCAGCGCGAGGCCGGATTGCAGTTTGGAGAGAGGCTTGCTCATGAGTGGGTTGGCTGCTGCCAGATACGTCTCTCACCGCAGCCCTGAGTGCGGCTGTGCGCAAAAATCTCAGGATTGTCCAAAGCCAATGCATGCACCCTGCATGTTCAAGCGCGTTGGTTTCAGCATGTTGCGTCTCATGTCGAAACACCTGCTGCCACTCCTCGTCCTCTCGCTTTCCGCCCACGCGGATCCAGTGAGCTTCAGCCGCGAGGTGCTGCCGCTTCTCTCAGACAACTGCCTCTCCTGCCACGGCCAGGACGCGGGCCATCGCAAGGCCGACCTGCGGCTGGACACGGCGGAAGGCGCCCGCGAGGTGCTGAAGTCCGGCGACTTCATGGCGCGCATCGTCAGCACCGACCCCGAAGAGATCATGCCGCCGCCGAAGTCTCACAAGCCCGCACTCAAACCCGAGCAAGTGGCCATGCTGAAACGCTGGATCGCCGAAGGTGCCAAGTGGGGCAGGCACTGGTCCCTTGAAAAGCCGGTGAAGGCGAAGGTCGAAGGCCATCCCGTGGACTTCTTCGTCAAAGCCCGCCTCGCCAAAGAAGGCCGCACGCTTTCCCCCAAAGCGCCTGAGCACACCCTGCGCCGCCGCCTCTCCTTCGATCTCACCGGTCTGCCTCCGGCTTCCGATATCCAGCATCTAGAATCCAGCATCGAGCATCTAGCCGACAGCCTGCTAGCCTCCCCGCATTTTGGCGAGCGCATGGCCATGTGGTGGCTGGATGCGGCGCGCTACTCGGACACGGATGGCTTTCAGTCCGACGCCTCGCGCACCAACTGGCCCTGGCGCGACTACGTGGTGGAGTCGTTCAACGCGAACAAGCGCTTCGATCAGTTCACGCTGGAACAGTTCGCGGGTGATCTGCTGCCCAATGCCACGCCTGAGCAAAAGCTGGCCACCTGCTTCCACCGCAATCACATGACCAACGGCGAAGGCGGCCGTGACAAGGAGGAGTCCCGCATCGACTATGTGATCGACCGCGTGAACACCACCGGCACCGTCTGGCTCGGTCTCACGCTCGGCTGCACGCAGTGCCACTCGCACAAGTTTGACCCCATCTCCCAGCACGACTACTACAGCCTCAACGCCTTCTTCAACAGCATCGACGAAGACGGCTCCGCAGGCACCAAGGCACAGCCGTATTTCAGTTATCAGTCACCGTATGCCAAGCGCGCTGTGGAGGAGTCCCAGAAGCTCGTGGATGCCCGCAAGCCCGTCGAAGCCAAAGCCAAGGCGGATGCGGAGAAGCCCTTCTCCCAATGGCTGACCGAGCGTCAGAAAGAAGTGAAGGGCGGCTTCAAGGCATGGCATGTCATTCACGGGGCGGTGGAGTCCCAGGAAGGCTCCAGGCTGGCTCAAGCGAAAGACGGCATCGTCTCTGCCAGCGGGCCAAATCCCAAACAAGACGACTACCGCCTCATCTCCGTCCTCAAGCTGCCGCGTCTCACCGGCCTGAAGCTCGAAGTGCTGCCGCAAAACGGCGTGCTCTCGCGCGGCAAGGACGGCGAATTCATCCTCACCGACATTAAGGTGCAGGTGCGCCGCAAAGGCAGCTCCCAAATCCGCGACATCCTCGTTAAAAGCGCCGTGGCCGACACCAAAGTCGAAGGCAAGGCCCGCGAGTATGGCGATGTGAAAGGCACGCTGGATGACGACCCGCGCAATGGCTGGACCACCAAGGGCTTTCCCAAAGACCAGCCGCACACCGCACTCTATGCCCTCGCCGAACCGCTCGAACTCGAAAGCGATGAGGAGCTGATTTTCGAACTCCGCCAACGCTCCACCAATGGCGATGCGAACATTGCCAGCTTCCGCGTTTCCGCCACCGACCAGCCCGGCCCCGCCGTGCGCGAACTCGGTCCCACACCACTCGAACAGCTCGCCACCGGCAAAGTCGAGCGCGAGCGCCTGCTTGCACAGTTTCTGGAAGACTACACTCCCTACCAACTCGCCAAGGCATCGCTGGATCGCGCCAACGCGCAGCTCAAGGAAGTGCAGGCCGCCGCCGGCAAGCTGAATGTCATGGTGCTGACCGAGCGCAAAGAGCCGCGCGTGACGAATGTGCTGGTGCGCGGTGTCTGGGATAAAAAGGGTGATGTAGTGCAGCGCGATGTCCCTGCCGCCATCGCTCCATGGCCCGCAGGTCTGGCGCGGGATCGTATCGGCCTCGCCAAATGGATCACCTCCAAAGACAATCCGCTGACCGCCCGTGTGTTTGTGAACCACATCTGGCAGATGTTCTTTGGGGCTGGACTTGTGCGCACACCGGATGACTTTGGTCTGCAAGGCCAGCGCCCCACCCACCCTGAACTGCTCGACTGGCTGGCCGTGGACTTCATGGAAAACGGCTGGGACGTGAAGAAGCTGATCAAGCTCATTGTTACCAGCGCGACCTATCAGCAGTCCTCCAACCGAACAGACGCCGCCGATCCGCAGAACCTCCTGCTCTCACGCGGCCCGCGCTTCCGCCTGCCTGCCTGGATGATCCGCGATGCCGCGCTGACTTCAGCAGGGCTGCTCAATCCGGCACTGGGCGGCCCGCCTGTGCGCCCCCACCAGCCGGACGGCGTGTGGGAGGAGATCTTCATGGGCCGCTTCACCTACGAGCCCAGCCAGGGCGCGGCCCAGCACCGCCGCACGCTGTATGCCTTCTGGCGCCGCAGCATCGCCCCCACCTTCCTCTTCGACAGCGCCCAGCGCCGCGTGTGCGAGGTGGCCATGACGCGTACCAACACACCGCTGCAGGCACTCACCCTGCTCAATGACGAGACCATGATGGAAGCCTCCCGCGCACTGGCCAAGCGCATGCTGGCCGCCAAGACGGAAGACCGCCTGCCGCTTCTCTACCGGTCCGTCCTCACCCGCCTGCCTACCGCCAAAGAGCTGGCCGTGCTCCAGCGCGAGCTCGACAGCGCCCTGGCCCACTACCGCGTCCATCCCGAAGACGCCCGCAAGCTGCAAACCACGCCCGAACTCGCCGCGCACACGCTCGTGGCCAGCCTGGTGCTCAACCTCGACGAAGCCATCACCCATGAGTGAATCCTCCCTCAACACCACCCGGCGCTATTTCCTCGGCCAGTGCACCGGCGTCTCCGTCGGTGCCATGGCACTGCACTCGCTCGCAGAGCAGCCGGAGGTGCCCGGGCTTCCCTCGCTGCCGCATTTCGCACCCAAGGCCAAGCGCGTCATTTTCCTCACGCATTCAGGCGGTCCTTCGCAGCTGGAGCTGTATGATCATAAGCCCGGGCTTATGCGCCTGGCGGGAACGGAGCTGCCGGAATCGGTGCGGCAAGGCCAGCGCCTCACCACCATGACGGCGAACCAGAAGCAGCTCATCCTGCCGGGGCTCACCCAGTTCAGCCGCTGTGGCAAAAGCGGTGCCACCATCAGCGAATGGCTCCCGCATCTTCAAGGCGTGGCGGACGATCTCTGCTTCATCAAGTCGATGACGACAGACCAGATCAACCACGCGCCGGCCATGACGCAGTTTCTCACCGGTCATCAGCTCCCTGGCCGCCCCAGCATGGGCTCATGGATCAGCTACGGCCTTGGCAGCCTGAACCGCAATCTGCCGGATTACCTCGTGCTCATCTCCAAGATGCAGCGCCCCAGCGACCAGCCTCTCTACGATCATTACTGGGGCAGCGGTTTCCTCCCCTCGCGTTATCAGGGCGTGAAGCTGCGCAACTCCAAAGACCCCGTCTTGTATCTCACCGACCCTGAGGGCCTGCCCCGCCATCTGCGCCGTGGCATGCTGGACGGTCTCGCGGAGCTGAACCAGATGCGCTTTGAAAAAACTCACGATCCTGAGATCACCACGCGCATCCGCCAGTATGAGATGGCCTACCGCATGCAGAGCAGCGTGCCGGAGCTGACGGATCTGAGCGACGAACCCGATCACGTCTTTGACATGTACGGCCCCGACTCACGCCGCGCCGGTAGTTATGCGGCCAACTGCATCCTCGCGCGCCGTCTGGCCGAACGTGGTGTGCGCTTCATCCAGCTTTTCCATCCCGACTGGGACCACCACAGCCGACTCCCGAGCTGGTGCACCGCCCGCTGCCGCGACACCGACCAGCCCAGCGCGGCACTCATCAAAGACCTCAAGCAGCGCGGCCTTCTCGATGACACCCTCGTACTCTGGGGCGGCGAATTCGGCCGTGGCGTCGCGGGCCAGGGTAAATGGGACAGCCCCGAGGCTGGACGCGATCACCATCCGCGCTGCTTCACCATGTGGATGGCCGGCGGCGGCATCAAGCCCGGCATCACCTACGGCGCCACGGATGACTTCAGCTACAACGTGGCCGAAAACCCCGTCCATGTCCGCGACCTGCACGCTACCGTGATGCACCTGCTCGGCATCGATCACGAGCGCTTCACCTTCCGCGCCCAGGGCCTCGATTTCCGTCTCACCGGCGTGGAGCCCACCAAGGTGGTGAAGGGCATTCTGGCCTAGCCAGATTTTCCTCGATCCAGCAGTTCCGCACATCAGCCCTCCTTTCCGCATTTCGCACGCACCTGCTGCGCCTGCTGCTGGATCTCGCCTCTCTGCTCTGGGCTCAGTCGCGCCAGATTTTTCAGCTGCATGCTCATGCGCTGGTTTTTCTTCAGTCGGGGCTCATGCTGCAGCAGGTAGTCCCAGTAGAGCGTGTTAAAGGGGCACGCTTTCGGCCCGGTGGACTGGGCAGGGTCATACTTGCAGCCGGTGCAGTAGTTGCTCATGCGCTGGATGTACTTGCCGCTGGCCACGTAGGGCTTGCTGGCCATCAGGCCGCCATCGCCATACTGGCTCATGCCCAGCGTGTTCGGCAGCTCCACCCACTCCACGGCGTCCACATACACCGCCAGATACCACTCATGTACCTGATATGGGTCAACTCCGTAGAGCAGCGCAAACAAGCCCGTCACCATCAGCCGCTGAATGTGGTGCGCATAGCCGTAGCGCAGTGTCTGCCCTATGGCCTGGCGCAGGCAGTTCATGTCCGTCTCTCCCGTCCAGTAAAAGCCCGGCAGCTTCTCATGCGCCTGCATTTCATTCAGCCGCACATAGTCTGGCATCTTCAGCCAGTAGATGCCGCGCACATACTCCCGCCAGCCCAGGATCTGCCGGATGAAGCCCTCCACTGCCGCCAGTGGTGCCTTGCCGCTGCGCCACGCTTTTTCCGCAGCCGCAATCACCACACGTGGATCCAGCATTTTGAGATTCATCGCCGCGCTCAGTCGCGAGTGGTACAGCCACGGCTCATTCATCCACATGGCATCCTGGTACTGCCCAAAGTCCCGCAGTCGATGCACGATGAAATCCTCCAGCGCCTCCAGGCTCTGCGGCGCCGTGACCGGCCAGTCAAAATCCTTCAGCGTACCCGGATGTTTGGCAAAACGCTCCTCCACGAGTGCGATGACCTCCCGCGTGATTTTGTCTGGCAGAAACCGTTTTGGCGGCACGCGCAGCAGGTCCGGCCCCTCTTTGCCAAAGGTGCCGCGGTTGTCGTGGTCAAAGTTCCACTGACCGCCCGCGGGACCGTCCTTCTCCATCAGCACGCCTGTGCGCTGGCGCATCTCACGATAAAAGAACTCCATCCGCAGTTGTTTGCGGCCGTTGGCGTGGCGTGCAAACTCCGCAGGCGAGCATAGAAAATGGCGGTCCTCCCGCACCTCCAGCGGCAGGCCCAGTTCTGCGGCGGCGGCTTCCAGATCCCGCTGCACTCCCCATTCGCCAGCGTGTACCATGACCAATTGTGAGGGGCGCAACTCGCGCACACTCGCATGCAGCGCCTGCACAAGCGTCTCGTGCTTTCCGAGTTCATGATATTCCACCCGCCATCCTTTTTCCCGCAGCGCCTCACGAAAGTGCCGCATGGACGCGAGGAAGATGGCGATGCGCACCTTCACGCTCCACACCTTGGTGGACTCCGCCGCCACCTCCGCCATCCACACCACATCCCGCTGCGGGTCGCAGCCGTCAAAAGCTGCTGACTGCAGATCTAGCTGGTCTCCCAGCACGAGGATGAGACGGGGGCGGGATGGCATGGCGCATGCCCATTACGCGCCCCAGAGTCTAGAGGCCGCATCAGCTGTGCGACTTCAGGGCTTGGAAACCTGCAGGCGCAGAAAGTAGCGCGGCTGGCCGCTGGCGCTGTCCGGCATGCCGATCTCCACCGGCAGGCGTCCGCCGGAAGCCGTGCCGAGATTGATTCGTGATGTGCCACCCACCTGCCAAGTCCATGCTCCCGGGCCTGCCTTCTTGGCCAGGTCAGTCCAGGTCCCGCCTGGCGATGTGCTGCCCTGCACCGTGTAAACCACATCGCCCACGGCGGGCTCCGGCACGTCCAGATGCAACCACGCACGGCTGCTCAGCACCACAGCATAACCCGTTCCTGCGGCACCGTTGCTGCCTGCGGCGATCTTTGGATCGCGTACCAGGGCATATTCAATGAGATTGGCCACGCCGTCGGCATCTGCATCAGCAGTGGAAAGCGACGCTGCCCCGCCACCAGGAAAATTGGTTGTCTGCCAGCTGGCAAAAGTCTGCGCCGGCGTGGTGTCTCCGCTTTGCCAGATGCTGCCGCCCGCCCCGGCTGTGATGAAAGTGTGCTTGAAAAACACCGCTGCATTGCGGTCGCTCGTGGTCGGCGCTGTGAAGGAATACCAGTTCGTACCATCGAGGGAGAGAACGTCCACATCGGCGCTGCTGGAGTCGAGGTTCACACCGGCGGTGAAGTAAACGCCGTCTCCATACGACATGGCGGGGTTCTCCTCGCGCACCGAGCGCGTGGTGGTGAAAGTCTGTGCACCATCCGTGGAGCTCCGCAGGGAGGAATACCAGCCGCTGGCCACAAAGCGGTCGTTCAGCCATGCAATCGTTCGCAGGTCCTGCCAGCTGGCCACGCCAGCACCGTTCGAACGGTCGATCCAGCTGCTTCCATCGGTGGAGGTGAAGACCACTGTGCCGCCATTGGAACCGGCATATCCCGTGAATGCAAACACGCTGCCATTCCACGCGATGCCATCAAGCGTCTGTGAGGTGATGCCCGTCACCGTGCCTGTGCTCCAGCTGATGCCGTCGTTGGAAAGGAGCACCGCCCCGTTGTTCCCCACTGCGACCGTGCGCGAGCCGCTGCTGGCCACTCCATAAAGCTGCTTGCTGCTCGCGGTGCCGCGATAGCGCTGCGTCCACGTGATGCCATCCGCCGAGGTGTACACAAGGCCCACCCACGCAGAGACGCTGAAATTGTAATCCTCTCCAACAAGAATGAATTTGGCGCCGTCCCACGTCGCCCCGTAGAAATACATGTTTGTTGCAAATTCAGTGACGCTCCGTGTCGTCCAGGTGATGCCGTCCGTGGAGGTGCGGATGACACCGCCATCCCCTGCAGCCACAACGATGGATCCATTGGTTGCCAGCGTGTTCAGGCTGTTCGTCGTGCCGCTGCTGCGCTGCGTAAAGCTGCGCACTGGATCAGACACGTTGATCGTCTGCGTCAGTGTGGAGAGCCCTCCACGGCCATCGCTCACACGAAGGGTCAGCGTGTAGCTGCCGCCAAAGGCAAAGGCCGGTGTGGTCTCTGCGCCGTCCTGGATGGCCAGCTGGCTGCCCAGATCCCAGGCATAGACGAGGGTGTCGTTTTCGGCATCGGACGCGGAGGCGCTGAAGTCCACCAGCTGCCGTGCGATCCCTGTGGATGGATGCGAGAGAAACGAGACGGCCGGAGCTGTATTTGTGGGATGAAAAGCCGCGCTGGCACGTGTGACACCGCCGTTTTCCACTGTGATAAACCTGCCAAAACCAAAGGCCAGAGCATTGGCACCACCCACCGTCGTGTTGCCCCCATTCACCGTCGTGCGCGACCAGTGTGTGCCATCGGTGGACACCAGCAGCGCGTAAGGTGTGCCGGACTCATCCATGGCTTCGGCGGTGACAAAGAAAGCGCCGTCATCGCTGATGGCCATGCTATACGTCGTCCAGCGCGTCGTGCCTGGCAGCGCTGCATTCTGCCAGGTGATGCCGTGGTCCGCGGAATACATAACACCTGCATACCAGCCCAGCGCATACATGACACCACCGGCCCCGATCACGCGGAAGGTGTCCACTCCCAGGGCACTGCGCTGCGTCCAGGTGCTGCCATCGAGTGAAGTCCACACGACTTCAGGCCGCGACTGCGCTGCATTCATCGCCACGGCGATCCAGGCGCTGCCATCATAAGCCACATGCCGGAAATTGGGACTCGCCCCCACCGTGGTCAGAGACCAGGTCTTGCCGTCGTTCGAGCGCAGCACCACGCCGCTGTCCGCCACTGCGAGGAACTGTCCACCGCCATACGCCACCTCCCGCACTTGCGGCACTCCATTGGGAAAGCTGGCCTGGTTCCAGATGCGCCCGTCGGAAGACCAGCAGATCTGCGCAGCGGAGGCATTGACGATCTTGCCTGCCATGACGAACACATTGCCGCCAAAGGCGAGGCGCGGCTGGCTGTCAAAGTTGGGAGGATCTCCAATGGCTGACCACGTGGTGCCGTCCCAGCTTTCGAACACGCTGCCCCAGTATTCGGCGCTGACAAAGCGCCCCTTGCCCCACACGATGTCCTGCAGGTCCTGTGTGGTGCCGACGCTGTACTGTGTCCAGGTATCCAGCGGATCGGTCACAGTCACTGTTTTGCTCACGTTGATGGTGCCGCCCTTCATATCGCTCACCGTCACAGTCAGGTTGTAGGTGCCGCCCACCGTCCAGGTGTGCGTGTGACTGGAGGTGTTGTCGTTCACCGTGCCGTCAAAGGCATTCCAGGAATAGGCCAGCGTGTCCCCGTTGGAATCATTCGCGCTGATGGTAAAAGTGGCGCTGCTGCGTGCCGCCACAGTGCTGGGTCCGCTGATGCTCCCGGCGGTCGGCGCCGCATTGCCCGGAAAGGAGCCCATGTTCACCGTCACATCCAGATAGCTGTCCGCCCCAGAGCCGCCCACTGCCACTGGTGTGATGTAAACGCCCGCTGTCGCATCTGCATACGTGCGCCCGAGATCCACTGGCGCGTCCGAGGTGTCTCCGCTCGTGGTGGGTGTGGTGTCCAGCAGCCAGCAGCGTGTCTGCCCGGCTTGCTGCCAGTTCAGGTAGGCTCCGCGCTGTAGATGCGCATTGCTGGTGAAGGCGGGCTTGTAGCCGATCCAGTAGTACTCCTCGCTGCCTGCGGCAGCCACTTTTGTCACACGCAAACCTCGCAAGGCTCCGGTGGTGGCGCTGCTGTCCTCCCGGTAGATGCGGTAGGTGCCGGAGCCTGTTGCCGTGGCATCCGTCCACTGGCTGCTGGTCAGCCAGTTCAGCTTCGATTTGCCCTGCGGGTGGTAGTGCCCCTGTGGCGCCGGGCCGCTGCCCATGACGTCAAACGGGTCGCCATACTCCACACTGCTGCCTGAGCCTGTTACAGACCCGTCGCTGGTCTGCCAGAAGCTCGCATGCCCCAGGCCATAGTTGTGGCCCCACTCGTGGGTGTAGAGGCTGGTGTAGTTCGCGTTCTGCACCCAGAGATTGCCCCCGCCTGCCAGACCTGCGTAGAGCACGCCGCCGCTCACCATGCCGATGCTGTTGAAAAACACGCCCACGATGTCGTAGCTGCCCAGACCTCCTGCATCGCCGTTTCCAGTAGTATCCACCGGACCGATGTTGATGGCGGCATCTCCACCGCTCTTCGTGTTGCGGAATGTGTTTCGGGCATCCCGGATCAGTTCGCTGTTCAGCCCGTTGCCGCTGTTGGAGTAGTACGCCGCAGTTTTTGGCATCGTGTACAAGTTGGCGCTCACGGTTCCCTCCACCCACGTTTTGCCGTAGGACATGGCGTTGATCATGGCGCTGGACGCGCCGTTGATCTCCGTGGCGGCCGCCGCTTGTGTCACGGGCTCGGCGGTGTTGTCAGTGAAGTTCACGCGGATCAGGAAGAGCGTCTTCTTCGTCTCCGTCCACGTGGAGGCCTGCTCGGTGGCAAAGGTCTGCACCGCGCTCAGATCGATCTGGCCGTTCGGGTCCGTACTGTCCGGCAGCACCAGCACCGAGGAGGCCGCCACCTTTCCCGGCAGCGCATCCAGCCGCGCCAGCTGGGTGGTCACCGCCGCCAGTTCAGCGGTGCTGGCAAAGGTGTACGTCTTGCCCCCGGCCACGGCATGCACGGCTTCGGCCCCCACTGGTGCTCCGGTTGCGGCGCTGCGCCCTGCCACACTCTGCCCAGGAGTGAAAAGCCCCAGCTCGCTGCTGTCCACGCGCTGCAGCGCCCCGTCCCGGATCGCTGCCATGCCATCCAGAGAGATACCCTGCACCGGCAGGCTTTTCTTGCTCATCAGGCCCAGGTTTTGGCCGTAAACAAATGCCTCCAGCCGCAGGCCGTCGCCCAGAGTCACCGCTGCCACATAGTCAGGCGTCCCTGCCGGGCGCTGGGTGCCGGGCGGCGTGCACACAGGGTAGTACTCGTAGCTGGCCACTGCGCTGAAAGGCTTCTCCACCCAAGGCTTCACCTCCTCAGGTAGTGCTGCCCATTGGGCAAAGCTGAGGCCTTCGGCGATGGCCTGCTGCGGATTTTCACGGATCAGCCGGGCCATGCGCTGCCTGCGCGCTTGCGCCGCCGCCACCCCTTGCGCGGTCCACTGGGCGCGTTCCTGCGCTGTCAGGGCAGGCGGTGCCTGCTTCAGCCAGGTTTGAAATGCGGCCACGGGCTGCTCATCGTCAGCGGGTGGGCTGGTGGTGGATGCTGCAAAGCCAAGTGCCTGAGGTGGCTCGGATGGCGCTGTGCCTGAGGTCGGTGCTCCGCCCTCAGGGGCCTCCTGATGCACCACCATCAGGAGGACAAGCACGAGGACAACTACGGGCAGCAGGAGCGCGAGGAATCTCAGGGCGCTGCGCGAAAGGTGCGGGCTTCGCATGGACATGGGAGCAGACTCCGACAAATCCGGCGAATCTCAAACAACATGAAGTTATCTCTTATGCGCTCAGCGCCTCATCACGCCGCCATCGGCACACCATACGGCAGCCCATCTGGAATCGGAGCAAACTCGCGGATCTTCTTCCACAGGGAGGTGTAGTCCTTGTTCACATCGCCTGAGAGGCAGTCGGTGATCTCATCGCCCGCGTCGGGGTACTTCATCACCACGTCCTTGAAGGAGAAGTTCGGATCGTAGAAGGCATAGACGAGCTTGCGCATGTTGTCGATGCCCTGGCGCATCAGCTCGGAGTATTCGCTGAAGCGCTGCGGGGAGAGGTCCCTGGCTTCCAGCGCCGCGTGCACCGCGTCTCCCGCCAGCACGCCGCTCTTCAGCGCCAGCATCACACCGCTGCTGAAGACGGGATCCAGAAAGGCAAACGCATCTCCCACCAGCAGCAGGCCAGGGGCTGCTCCGTACTTGGAATGGCGGGAGTACTCGCTCGTGATCCAGTATTCCCCCGTGCTGCTCCCGGCGGAGAGGTGGTCTTTGATCCACTGGTTCTCGCCGATCTCGCGCTCAAACATCGCCTTCGGATCGCGCACGCCATCACGGCTGAGATACTTGCCCTCGGCCACCACTCCCACGCTCACCATGTCATCGTGCATGGGGATGTGCCAGAACCAGCCCTTGTCCGGCACGAATGCGATCGTCGTCGCACCTTCATCGATTCCCTCTTCGCGCTTCGATCCCTTGTAATACGTCCACACCGCCACCTTGTTCAGGTAGGGGTCTCCCACGCGCCAGCCTTCACGCACTGAGGCAAAGGCCTCCTTGCCGGAGGCGTCGATCACCAGCTTGGCCAGCAGGTGCTCCGTGCTGCCATCCTTGTTCTTCACGGCCACGCCGATGACCTTGCCGCTGTCGTCTTTGAGAAGCTGCGTCACCGTTGTCTCTTCGCGCACCTCGGCACCCCGGCCGCGTGCGTGGTCCATCAGCATGTGGTCAAATTCCGAGCGCATCACCTGCCACGTCTGCGCCACGGTGTCGCGGTCGTAGCGGTTGTAAAAATAAAAGGGCTGGGAACGGCGGCCGTCCGGCTGCACAAAGCTCACGCTGAATTTCTTCATGAAGTGGGACTTCTTCATCGTCGGGATTAGCCCCAGGCGGTGTAGCGGGCCAAAGGTGAAGGGGATCAGCGACTCGCCCACATGGTAGCGGGGAAATTTCTCTCGCTCGATCACGAGAACCTTGTGGCCATACTCCGCCAGGATGGCCGCAGTGCTGGTGCCAGCAGGGCCGCCGCCGATGATGAGGACTTCGTATTCGGTGTTCATGAGATGTTGGAAATTTTGACTGGGTTGGCAAAAAGTCACCTCCAAACACCAGCCAGAACTGCTGGTTTTCAGGGGGTTCTGTCTAGTACTACGATGCCTCCTCTCTTGCCGTCTATACTCCTTTGGCATCGTTTTGATGCCGATTGGCGATAGGCTGTTGCGCGCCAAAACAAAACTTTCCATTCCAGGACGCGTTTGGTACAAACCAGCCATGAACACGATCCACACCCCCACCGTCAACCGCCGCGACTTCCTCTCCCGCAGCGCACAGGCCGCCGCTGCCGGACTGCTGGGCTCCGCCTTCGGCGCCAGTTCTGCCGCCACCTCCGAAACCCTCGTCCAGCAGCTCTACGGCAGCATGGACGAGGCCCAGCGCAAGACCCTCTGCTTTGCCTGGAGCGATCCCCGCCGCCTCAAGGTGGACAACAACTGGCACATCACCCCGCAGAAAATCCGCGACGTCCTCAAGCCCGACCAGCAGGACCTGGTGCGCCAGATCTTCGACAAGCTCCACAGCGACGAGTACAAGTCCGAAGTCTGGCGTCAGTTTGACCAGGACAACAAGGGAGACGGCGGCTTTGGCAGCGCCTCCATCGCCATCTTTGGCCAGCCCGGCACCAGTCAGTTCGAGTTCGTACTCACCGGCCGCCACTGCACCCGCCGCTGCGATGGCGACAGCGAGAAGGGCGCGGCCTTCGGCGGCCCGATCTTTTACGGCCACGCCGCGCAGGGCTTCAATGAAAAGCCCGACCACCCCGGCAATGCCTACTGGTTCCAGGCCCAGCGCGCCAACGAGGTCTTCCAGGCCCTCGACGGCAAGCAGCGCGAGACCGCCCTCCTCGGCGAATCCCGCGATGAAGACGGCAGCGACACCGTCAAACTCACCGGCAAGACCAAGGGCCTCGAAGGCATCTCCGTCGGCGACCTCAGCGCCGACCAGAAGGACCTCGTCAATAAAGTCATCGCCGATCTCCTCAAACCCTTCCGCCAGTCCGAGCGCGAGGAGTCTATGAAGTACATCGAAGCCGGCGGCTTCGACAACCTCCACATGGCCTTCTTCAAAAACCAGGACGTCGGCAAAGACGGCGTCTGGGACGTCTGGCAGATCGAAGGCCCCAACATGGTCTGGTTCTTCCGCGGCGATCCCCACGTCCACTGCTGGGCGCACATCCGCGCCCCGCAGGCGGCGTAATTGTCACGCCATCCGTCATCACTCCGCGCCATGCCAGCCAAAGCACTCTTCGGCCTTGTCTGCCTGCTGTCAGCGCCCCTGCTCAGCCAGGCGCACATGAATCCCCATGGGGACATCAACCCCAGTGTGGAAGTGGAGGACGGCAAATTCTCCATCCATTTTATATCGCGGGTGGAAACCGAAACTCTGAATTGGGGCATGGTTTTCACTCCGGAAGGAAAACTCATTCTGCCGAGACATCGAATCTTGGTCAAACGCGAGCAGCAGCCTGTACCTTCCGATACCATCAAGGTGGAAACCCGTGAAGAACCCCGCTCAGGCAAAACACGATTTATACTGACGCAAACCACAGCTGGGCAAAAGGTCGAACACCCCCTGCCGCTGGCGCCCGTGAAATTCGCATTCGTTGGGCAATCTGCATTGGCCGGTGAGTGGGCAGGCTTCACTTGGACGGCACCAAGCTATGACTGGTCTGACAAAAAGCGTGTTGAACCATCAAATTCGTTGAACCTGATGTTCTCCACCGCCACCACCAAAGGCTTGGCTTCCGGCAAGACCGTGCTGCTCGGCGAGCCAGCGACGATCTATGATTCCCCGACTGCATCTGCTCCCGTCTGGGCCGCCGGTCGTTGGTGGGTCGCCTGGGTGCACCAGGCGGAGACAGAGGCAGAACGCAAAGATCCGTTGCGCGCTTGGGAGACTATCTTGACGAGCATCGACCCGGTGAGCGGAAAAGTGGAACACAAACGCCTTCCTGGCATTAGCAGTTGGAACACTCCCGTCTCCATGAAAACCACCGGCGGCTGGCTGTGCATCGCATGGAATGCCTCCATCGACGGCAGCTATCCCGGCGTCGCAAAGATTGTCACGGCCTTTGAAAAACTGCCGGAAGGATGATACCCGCACGCCAAGATCGCGGTCACCTCCTCGCCTTCACCTCTCCCAGCAGCCTTAGCGCCACCTCCACCAGCTTCTCGCCGCTACCCACCTCATTCCGCGCGCTCACCACCTCATAGTTCCCCTGCGGATACGCCTCGCGGTTCGGCACATACCCGATGCTTCCGTTCGCCAGCTCCGCAATGAGCGTGGTCTTGAAGGGCGACTCCTTTTTCAGCGCCAGTCCCAGCTCCACAAAGATCTCTCCGGGCAGCGCCACGATGGCCAGGTCATCGCTCAGGGCCATCACCTGCACCTCGGCCAGCAGCGGGATGTTTTTCTCCTTCTTCTCCTCCGTCTCCAAAATGCACACCGTTTCCGCCATCGGCACGGTGCCGAAGTTCTTGGTGAACATGTTCGCCGCCATGTCCTTCGCCTTGGCGATCTGCTCCGGCGTGTAGCTGCGGCGCTGCAGCGTCACCTGCTCGGAGCGCACACGGGGTGCGTAGGCGGTGGTAGGTTGCAGCTTCGCCCACGCGGCATCGGCGGCATCCGCCAGCGCGGTGCCCAGCTCCAGCGTGCTGCGGCGCTTGCCGCTGATGTAGTCGCCGTGATTGATGTTGCCGCAGCAGCCGTTGGCGAAAACGGAGATCATGCTCAGGCCGTGGCGTTCGGTGATCAGCCGTGTAAACACGCCCGGATAGTCCGCCGAGATCTTGGTGCCGCCGCCCACGGAAGTGGGATGCATGGCGAAGTTCAGAAACGAGGCCAGTGGCGCGGCATCCGCACCGGCACCATGAAAGGCCACCACGCCCACATCGGGATCAATGGGCCCCGCCGGTTTGTCCGTGGCAGGATTGAGCTTCTGCGGCTGCCAGATGGCCTCCTTCACGCCCTCCCGCAGCACACGGCGGTTGAAGCTGATGCCCTCCTCTTTCCCCACCGCCACCGAGGCCTTCGCAGGTGTCAGCTTCGCCTTCGCCTCCTTCACCGACTGGGCGACGAGCCCCGGCAGCGCGCTGATGTAAGACACTCCGGCAGGCGAGTTCACCTTGGTGATGTCATCCATCAGCGATCCGCGCGGCTGCTGCGGCCCGGAATGCGTGTGCGTGCCGGAAATCATCACATGATCTCCCTCGATGCCGCACTGCTCCTGGATGGCCTTCCGCATTTCAGCCACCAGCGGCCGCACCGTGCCCGAGAGATCCAGCACCACGATCACCGCATGGGCGCCGTCTTTTTCAAACACCATCGTCTTCGCATACAGCGGATCCAGCACACCCTCCGAGCCGCGAAACTTGTAGTAGCCACCCAGCGGCGTCCCGTTCTTCGGCGTGATGTCCACCTGCGCAGCCCCCACGCGGAAGTCACTGGCATGGATTTGAGAAACAACCAGGAAACAGCAGGCGAGAAGAAGTCGGTTCATCTCACTCATACGCTCTTCGTTCTCACTTTTTCGCCCAGTCTGGTGTGCCAAACCAGGCATCCATTTCCATCACAAAGGGGGCATAAACTTCGGGTGGCTCAGGAATTGCACCTCGGTCACCGCTTTCCACCATCCAGGTGTCCAGCGCGGCACGCAGCCGTGTCAGCGCCTCGCGGTGCTCGGGTTTTTCCGATGCGCTCAAATCATGGATCTCATGCCGGTCCGCCTTCGTGTCATAGAGTTCTTCACTCGGCCCCCGGCGCAGCATCAGCTGCAGCGCCGGACCCTTCAGCTCCCCTTTGGCCTGCATCTCACGCATCAGCGGCAGGATGGGGAAGCACTTCTCCTTGTAGCGGTTCAGCGAGGCAAACGTGGGCCCCTTCGTGAACGTGCGGATGTAATGAAAGCGCGCATCATGCACCGAGCGGATGCGCTGCACCGTTTCATCAATGCGGTCCCGCGCCGAGAAGGCGTAGCTGCGCGGGCTCTCCGCATGCGGCCCCAAAATCACGCGCCCCTGCATCAACGGCGGCTTTGTGACCCCGGCAAAATCGAGCGTCGTCGCCGTCACATCGATCAGGCTCACGATCTGCTCATTCACACTCCCCGCCGCACAACCTTCGGGCGCTGGGAAGTGCTTCGGCCAGCGGATGATCATGGGCACCCGCACGCCACTGTCATAGCACCAGTGGATGCCGCGCGGCTCCAGCCTCCCATTGTCGGCAAAGAAGATCACGATCGTATCGTCCTCCAGCCCGTCTTTGCTCAGCTGATCCAGAACCCAGCCGATGCGTACATCCATGCCGGACACCGAATTCAAATACCGCGCCCACTCCTCGCGCACGAGCGGATGATCTGGGTAGTACGGTGGCGGCGTCACGTTTTCCGGAGTGGCATGCTTCACATGCTCGCGCTCGCCCACCCACTCCACGCGTGCCTTCTTTGCGCTCTGCCGATCATAGATGTCGTACTCCACCTCATGCGAATTGATCTGCGCAAAGAACGGCTGCTTTGATTTCAGCGCACTCCAGTCATCCGTCTGATAGATCGGCCCCTCGTTCACATAGTTCAGGTCCAGCTTTCCGGTGCCCACCGCCTTGCCCTCGATGGTCTTGAGGTTCGCCGTCGTATAGCCCGCATCCTGCAGCCTGTGCGTCATCGGCCGCACGCCCTGCGGCAGCTTGAAATCATCCGTGCGATGCGAGCGCATGTGGTGCGTGTCTGTCGTCGTCTGGTACATCCCCAGCATGAAGGCGCTGCGGCTCGGTGCGCAGGCCGGATTCGTCGAAAACACATTCGTAAAGCGCACACCCTCCTTCGCCAGCCGGTCGAGATTCGGCGTATGCACGTTCTTTGCGCCGTAGCAGCCCAGGTCGTGCGAGATGTTCTCCCCCACGAGCCACAGTATGTTCGGCTGCCTGGCCTGCAGGCCGGACATCAGCCCCAAAAACAACGTCGAAAGAATGAATCGCATCATGCTGGGAGGAAACGCCTGAAAGAGTCGTTTCACTCCGCCGATTCTTTGTTTCATGTCCATCCTCGATCGCTTCAATCTTTCCGGCCGCCGCGCCCTCATCACCGGCGGCTCTCGCGGCCTTGGCTTGGAAATGGCGCGTGCCTTGGGTGAGGCCGGAGCTGAGGTCATCATCTCTGGCTCAAATGCCGACCATCTTCACAAAGCCTGTGAGGAGCTTTGCAGCGAGGATTTGCATGTCACCTCGGTCCAGGCCGATCTCTCCAAGCCCGAAGAGGCCGAGCGTCTGTGTTATGTGATCCTGCGGGATCACGCCCCCATCGACATCCTCATCAACAACGTCGGCGGACGTCGCATCAACACACCCACGGAAGACCTCCCGCTGGAAGACTGGCAGCGCATCCTCGATCTCAATCTCACCCAGGCCTTCATCCTCACCAAGCGCATCGGCGGCGCGATGATCCCGCGCCAGTGGGGCCGCATCATCAACATCGCCTCCATCAACGCCCTCTGGCCCGGCAAGGCCATGCGCGGCCGCAGCTACGAGACCTCCAAAGGCGCGCTCACCATGTTCACCAAAGCTGTGGCCGCAGACTGGGCCATGCACGGTATCACCGTCAACGCCATCGCCCCCGGCCCCTTCCTCACCGATGCCAACAAACGCTGGATCGGCGAGCGCCCTGAGTTCGAGGGCGAGGTGGCCACCAGCATCCCCATGGGCCGCTGGGGCAGCCCCGAAGAAATCGGCCCGCTGGCCCTCTACCTCGCCAGCGATGCCAGCAGCTACATGACCGGCAGTGTTCTCGTCATCGACGGCGGCAAGCTGCTGTGGTGAACTCCCTCAACTCGATATGACCTCCCTCAAACACGAACTCCACGGCGTCCTCCCTGTCTTCCAAACCCCGTGGCATGCCGATGAAACCCTCGATCTCGAAACCCTCGAGCGTGAAATCTCGTGGCTCTACGACTGCGGCTCCCACGGCATCGTAATGGCCATGGTCTCCGAAACCCTGCGCCTCGACAGTGAGGAGCGCGAAGCACTCGCTGCCGCCGCATGCCAGTTTGGCAAGGCGCGAGGCGCCGTCGTCATCAGCGTGGGTGCAGAATCCTCCAAAACCGCCGAACGCTACGCGAAGCACGCCGAGAGCGTCGGTGCCGATGCCGTCATGGCCATCCCACCCGTCTCCATCGGCATCGGTGAGAGCGAACTGCTGGCCTACTACACGCGCATCATCACCGCCATCCAGATTCCCGTCATCGTGCAGGACGCCAGCGGCTACGTGGGCAAGCCCATGCCCATCGCCATGCAGGCGCGGCTGCTCGATGAGTTCGGCCCCGAGCGTGTGCAGTACAAGCCCGAGGCATCTCCCATCGGCCCCAAGCTCTCCGAACTCCGCGACGCCACCCAGGGCTGCGCCCGCGTCTTCGAAGGCACTGGCGGCATCGCCCTCGTGGACTCCTTCAAGCGTGGCGTCGTCGGCACCATGCCCGGCGCGGATCTCATTCGCGGCCTCGTTCCTTTGTGGAATGCGCTTACTGCAGGAGACACTGAAAAAGCCGACCGCATCCACGGCCCCCTCTCCGCCCTCATCTCCATGCAGACCAGCCTGGACGGCTTCCTCGCCGTGGAAAAGCACCTCCTCGTCCGCCAGGGCATCTTCAAAAACACCCTCGTGCGCGGCCCCGTGGGCTTCAAGCTCGACGACGAAACCAAACGCGAAGTGGACCGCCAGTTTGACCGCATGATCGCTGCGGCATCATGAAACGCTGGCTCAAACGCCTCGGCATCATCCTGCTTGGCTCACTGCTCGTCCTTGCGGCGGTGATGTCCTGGAACGTATGCCACACTGCCATACCAGAACCCACCATCTTCGGCAAAGCCTCGCCTTCACCCACCTTCCAGCCGCTGCGCCTGCGTGTGGTCACGTGGAATCTCTGGGGCATTCTCTGGAAGACACCGCGCCGCGCCGAGCGCATGCAGGTCATCGCGCGGGAGATCGTGAAGATGAAACCGGACATCGTCGGCTTTCAGGAGGTGTTTGTGCAGGCAGACCGCGAACTGCTCGCCTCAGCCCTGCGGGAAACCGGCCTGCCGTATGCACGCTATTTCCCCAGCGGCCTCGTCGGCAGCGGGCTGCTGCTCGTCAGCCGTTATCCCATCGAGTCAGACGGCTTCATCCGCTACGCCAATGGCGGCCGCCCCGAAGCCGTGCATCATGGCGACTGGTGGGCGGGCAAGGGCCTCTCACTCTCCACACTGCGGCTGCCAGACGGCACGCCGCTCTATCTCGCCAACACCCACATGCACGCGCGTTATCAGGGGCAATATCAAGCCACTCAGCTGGCCCAGGGCCGCCAGCTCATCCCCTGGGCCAGACGCGTGAGAGAAACCGGCGCACCCGCACTCTGGCTGGGCGACTGGAACAACAAGCCTGACAACGACGTGCTCGCGCCGCTGGCCGAATCAGGCGGCTGGAATCTCCTCACCGCAGACAAAACCGCCATCGACCACATCTTCGGCAGCGGCGATGCCTGGCAGTGGCACGTGCTCGGCTACGGCAAAGTAAAAGGGTTCCTCCAGAGCGATCCCAAGGTTCCCTGGAGCGACCACGCCGCACGCTGGATCGAGGTCGAGCTGCAGAAGCGCCCCTGATTTGTCCCACCCATCATTCCGCCATGATCATCGACGTCCACTCCCACGCCTGGAACTTCCCCGCCGACTTCTCCGAAGATTTCATCCAGCAGGCCGGGCGTGCGCGCCCCGGTGTGAAGGTGGACATCAGCACCAGCTACGACGCCTACCGTGCCAGCGCCCCGGAGAATACCCGTACCATCGTCTTCGGCGGCAAGGCCCGGCTCAGCGGCCTGTGGGTGGATGACCAGACCGTGGCCGACTACGTCGCGCGCGATCCGGACCGGCTCATCGGCTTCCTTGCGCTTGATCCCACGCAGGAAGGCTGGGAGCGCGAGATGCGCTTTGGCCATGAAGAGCTGGGCCTGCGCGGCATCAAGCTCATGCCCATGTACGCCGGCTTCAGCCCCGATGACCCCAGCCTGGAGCCCCTGTGGCAGTACGCGGAAAAAAACGGCCTGCCTGTGCTGCTGCACACCGGCACCACCTTCATCGCCCAGGCGCCGCTGGCATGCACCCTGCCACGCCTCATCGAGCCCGTGGCGCTCGGTCACCCGGAGCTGAAGATCATCCTCGCCCATCTCGGCCACCCCTATGAGGGCGAATGCCTCGTCACCATTCGCAAGCACGCCAACGTCTATGCCGACGTCAGCGCCCTGCACTACCGCCCCTGGCAGCTCTACAACTCCCTCATGCTCGCGCAGGAGTACGGCGTCTGGCACAAGCTCCTCTTCGGCACCGACTTCCCCTTCACCACCGTGAATGCCTCCATCGACGGCATCCGCAGGCTCAACGACATGCTCGAAGGCACCCAGCTCCCGCGCCTGGATGTGAACCAGATCGAAGCCATGATCCACCGCGACAGCCTGCACCTCCTCGGCCTGGACCGCTGAAAACCACGATGGGGATTCATGCCCGTCGGTCAGCGCTCCGCTACTTCCACAGCGCCTCACACGTCGCCAGCATCACCGCCCGGTCCGGGGTGCCGTGAGAGTCGCGGTGATTGTGCGCAAAGTTTCCGCCGGTGTAAAAAAGATACCACTTTCCACCACGCTGCACCATGGCATGCGGCGCGTGCAGCATGTAGCTGCCTGCGGTGGCGCCCGGTGCATCCCGGGTGATCCACGGCTGGCGCAGCGGCCGCTCCCAGGTGATGCCGTCCGTGGAAAAGCAGGGCTCCATGTCCATCGTCTGCGTGTCCAGCCGGTAATGTCCCAGCAGGCCGATGCGCCCGCGCTCCGTGTGTGTCACAGAAAGGTAGTAAAACTGCAGATCCTGCGGATCGCCCGCATCCGGCATCAGCACACGCCTGCGTCCGCCCCAGTGCAGGCCGTCATCGCTCACGTAGCGGTCCATCACCCGCAGGAGGCCGGGGATGTTGTCCTGTGCGGCATAGCGCCGGTCATTCCTGCCCACCTCCATGAGTCCCACGGAGTACATTTCAAAACTGCCGTCGGGGAGCTGGTAGACATTTGTCGCGTCATTGGAGATCAGCACGGCGGGTGCCAGCGGCTCGTTTTCCACCGGTTTGGCGCGGCGTTTGGAGAAATGCTGCAGCCCGGCCTCCAGCGCCACCTTGCCATCCACTGCGCGGTCCGCCGGATGGTAGAGGCAGGGCGTCAGCGCATTCACCACCTTGAAGGCGCGGCCGTCCGCGCTGTCGGCGGCGAGGTAGCGCACCACGCCTCTGCCATGTGCCCAGAAGTAGAGGCGCGTGCGACCGTCCTTCAGCCGCAGCGTCACCACCTGCACCGGGTGCCAACCCTCGGGCAGGCCGCCGATGGCCAGCTCGGCGGTGGCATCCGGCTCGCCGGGGGTGCACACAGCTACGGTGCGCTTCCACTGGCCGCCCACTCGTCCGGTGTGGTAGCCGATCTGCTTCAGCTCGCCCTGGATCTTGGGCAAGGAGACGCTGGTCCACACGCGCCAGCGGTCATCCTCCAGCGGCTCCACCGTGCTGGTAAAGTTCTGCACCCATCCGCCGGCAGGATCGCCTGAGTGTCGGAAGAGCTCGCCGTGCTTTTTCCAGTCGCCGGGTACCGCCAGTGTGGGGGCGTCTGCGGCCGAGAGGTGTGCTCCTGTCAGCACCCCGCATCCGGCGGCGCTCCATTTCTTCAAAAACTGCCTGCGTGTCCAGTGCGGTGTCATGGGGAGTTGCTCGTTGTGATCCATCTACCTGCTGCCACGCCACGACTCAGCCCCAGCTCTCTTCACGATAGGCGGCCGGGGAGGTGTTGCGGTACTGGCGCAGCATGCGGCTGAAGTAGTGGCGGTTCACCAGGCCGCACTGCTCGGCGATGGTCTCGATGCTGTCCTCCGTGTGCCTCAGCCGCCGGCAGGCCTCGTCCAGCCGGTAGTCCAGCAGCACACGCATGGGCGGCTGCTGCAGCTCCTGCTGAAAGAGGTGGTTCAGATTCCGCAGGCTCAGCCCGGCATGCCGCGCCACCTGCTCCGCCGTCAGCTTCAGCCCCAGGTGCTGGTGCATGAACTCCATGGCGCGCTGCACGCGGGCATCCATGTGCTGCTTTTCCCACACGCTGTCAGGCAGGCACTGCACGGCGGCGATGACGAGCTGGATGGTGGGCCATGGGAACCGCACCGCCTCCTGCTGCCTGCTCATCTCCATCAGGCCCGGGATCAGGCTGCGCAGCGGCGCGGTGGTGGGAAAGCGGTGGATGCCCGGCGCGGCGCGGTCCGCCAGAGGGCCCAGGTTGAAATGCGCGTACCACTTGCTGAAAGGCCGCGTGGTGGTGGTGCTGAAAGTGGTGTGTGGCGGAATCAGATACATGCAGCCCGGCTCCAGCGGCGTCTGTTCGCCGCCTATTTCCACCACCCCACCCGCGCTCACCGGCCAGTAGAGACGCCAGTAGGGATCATTCAGCCGCCGCAGCTCCCACTGCTGCAGTTCGATCTTGCGCGTGGTCAGGATGTCCACCGTCACCCCGGGCAGCGCCACGGTCCGCTGGCCCTGCACACGATGCGCGGAACCAACGGGGACGAGACTGAGGATGCTTTTCTTCGTCTGCATGCGATTGCAAAATCCGACACAAATCTGGCGAGCCCGTGCATGGACGGCAAGCGGGGAGTGACTATGGATTTAGACTCCACCAAAACTGAACACACACCATGGCCGACATCCAAACCAGCGCAGCAGACAAGAAGGAAAAGGAATTTTTCACCGACGTCCCCCAGGAGGCCCCCGGCTTCTTTCTCAAGGGCTGCCACCAGTATGACTGGGGTCTCAAGAACCGCCTCTCCAAGGTCTTCAACCCCAAGGACGGCCGCACCGTGATGCTCGCCTTTGACCACGGCTACTTCCAGGGCCCCACCACCGGCCTGGAGCGCGTGGACCAGACCATCCTCCCCCTGGAGCCCTACGCCGACTGCCTCATGCTCACCCGCGGCATCCAGCGCTCCGTCATTCCTGCCTCCACCACCAAGGCCATCGCCCTGCGCGCCTCCGGCGGCACCTCGATGATCAGCCCCATGGAAGAATGGGAAGGCGAACTCGACGGCAAGAAAGTCAAGTTTGGCCGCCCCGGCTTTGAACCCCTCTCCAATGAGAGCACCGCGCTCAACATCGAAGAAGCCATCCGCCTCAATGCCTCCGTGCTGGCCGTGCAGGTCTTCATCGGCAGCGCCTACGAGCGCCAGTCCCTCAAGAACCTCACCGACCTCGTCGATGCCGCCAGCCGCTATGGCATCGCCGTCATGGGCGTGACCGCCGTGGGTCGCGCGATGGCCCGCACGTCGCAGTATTTCCGCCTGGCCACCCGCATCATGGCGGAACTCGGCGCCAACATCGTGAAGTGCTACTACACGGAAAAGGAATTTGATACCGTGACGAGCTGCTGCCCGGTGCCGATCGTGATCGCCGGTGGCAAGAAGCTGCCTGAGCTCGACGCGCTGAAGATGTGCGCCAACGCCATCAAGCAGGGCGCCAGCGGCGTGGACATGGGCCGCAACATCTTCCAGAGCGATGCCCCCGTCTCGATGATGCAGGCGGTGCACGGTGTGGTGCACGGTGGACTGAACGCCAACAAGGCCTTCGAACTCTACAACGACCTCAAGAAGAAGGAGCTGCGCAAGAAGTAAGCGCCAGCAGTCTAAACACATTCACAGGAGGGGGATCATCTTGATCCCCCTTCTTTCACCCACCGCTCCAACCACTCTCTCTTTTTTCTCCAACCATGGAACTCAAGCCCAACCAAGTCCGCCTCATGATGCTGCAGGTGGCCGATGCCATCATCGCCGCCGAACCCATGCTCTCCCAGGCCGACCGCGATCTCGGCGATGGCGATCACGGCCTCGGCATGAAGCGCGGCATGGAGGCGGTGAAAGCCCAGCTGGAGCCCATGGACCCCGCCAGTGTGGAGCAGGTCTTTGTGACCACCGGCACCGCCATGATGACGAGCATGGGCGGAGCCTCGGGAGCCATCTTTGGCACCGTTTATCGCGCCGGTGGCAAGGCCCTCGCCGGCCGCCCGACCTTCGACGCTGAAGGCCTCTCCCTCCTGCTCTCCACCGCCCTCGAAGGCGTGATGAAGCGCGGCGGTGCCAAGCCCGGCGACAAGACGATGATCGACGCGCTGGCCCCCGCCGCTGAGAAGGCCCGCGAGTCCGCCGACCTCTCCCTCACCGAAGCCCTCGCCGCCGTGGCCGCCGCTGCGGAGTCCGGCAAGGAAGCCAGCAAGAACATGATCGCCCAGTTTGGCCGCGCCAAGACGCTGGGTGAAGCGTGCCTGGGATTCCCGGATGCAGGTGCGTGCTCCGTGGTGGTGATGCTGAATACGATGCGGGATTTTGTGAAGGTGTAGGGGCTATGCACCTGGCAGCAGCCTACTGCCAGGCAAGGTTGACATGGGTGTGTCGGTGAAGAATCTTTGGCCCATGACTGCCGTGATCGAAATCCCAGACGACCTCTACAAGAAAGTGACTGATCGTGTCGCTTTGCTTGGACGTCGCGTGCCTGAGGTGACGGTGGAACTCTATGAACGCTGGCTGGTGGATGACCAGGACGCATCCGTTCCATCAGCTGCTCATCCTGTGGATGTAAATTGGCTGGAAGACTGGTTCCGCTCGGCGGACGAGGCGGTTTCTCGTGCTCCAGCAGGGCCCTCGGCGCGGGAGCTTCTCATGCAAGACCGCAACCGGTTTGAAAAATCGTGAGCTTGACGATTGATGCAAGTGTCTGGATTGCCGCCGCAGATGCAACTGACAGGTTCCATCAGCCCAGTCGCGAGCTCCTGAGGAAAATCGCCGCCGCTGGGATCGCGGTGATACAACCGGCTTTTGGAAGAACCGAAGTTGCCTGCGCGCTGGCCCGTCGGCTCCGCGATGGGGTGCAGGCGCAGCAATTGACGCATTTGCTCATGAATCGAATGGTCACTTCGGAGATTGCCATGGGCGCCGCGTTCTTGAGTGCGGTGGAGACCATTGGCACCTGCCAGTTTCTTCGAGGTGCCGATGCACTTTATGCCACTGTGGCTCAGCAAAGCCAAAGTCCCCTGATCTCGTGGGACAACGAACATCTACAACGTGCGGGAGGCATGACGCCGACGGAATGGCTCGCGGCGAATCCATGAGAAAGCCGGCCATCAGTGGCGCTGTCAAAGCCCGTAGAGATGTCGCAATCGCAGCCTTGGATGACAACCCAAGGACAGCGGCAACTTAACGTTATCATTTCCGTGGAGCCGCACAGCGGTGATACAAACCGTCGCTGGTCATACCCTTTTGAGGGCGGCAGCAACAGCAACCGCCTGCCATCCCGCGAAAAGCAGAAACCACAAGGTCATGTACAATGGCACGGCCTTCCATGCGCGTTCGAAGTGGCCTGCACCTTCCTGCAACGTCACCCGAAAAAGATACACATCCGTTCCCAGCCCAACCACGATGGCGACCAGAGCAAATGCCAATGCAGAGATCTTGCGCGTACAGGCCCACGAAATGGCCGCCAACGGAGCGCCCACCAAACTTGGAATCGCGGCATAGAAGCTTGAATTCCAGCCATGCCCCGCTCCGGCGAACATGATGGAGAGAATGCCAATGCCCAAAGCCACGACGACTGCGAGAAGTATGTATCCGGCCATGCGCATACTCTATTCAGGTGAGAAATTTGAAGTTTTGTCAAGAGCCTTACTCCACCATCCAATCTCCCACAAAAATCCTGTCCGGTTTGCCCTGCCGGTGTGAGATAATGACAGACGCATGAACACGCACGAGACGCAGGCTGCGCAGGTTTTCCTGGCCCATCACGATTTTGTGAGAGGGGTGGCGCTGAAGTATGCACCGTGGCCGGGGCTGATGGAGGACATCGCGCAGCAGGTGTTTCTGGAGTTCATGGCCAAGGAGTCGCAGTGGGATCTGAGCACGGATGCCCGGCCGCTGCTGGCCACGATGACGCGGCACATCGCGCTGCGGCAGTGGCGCGAGCGCACCAAACAGCAGCCCGAGGTGGTGCAAAAGCTGGCCGACCACATCCGCCTGCTGGCGGAGGAGCGCGAGGCGCCGCCACGCTACGAGGAGGAGATCAGCGTGCTGCGCAGCTGCCTGCAAAAGCTGCCGGAAAAAAGCCGCGAGCTGGTGGAGCTGTACTATTACAACGACATCGGCACGCCGCAGATCGCCGATCAGATCAACATGAAGGCGGACACGGTCTGCCGCGCTCTTTCCCGCGTGCGGGAAAAACTGCGCGAGTGCATCGAGCGCACCACCGCCAGCCAGGGAGGACACGCGCATGCCTGACACGGACACTCTTATCCAACGCTACCTTGAAGGCACGCTGACGACCGGCGAAGCCGAGGAACTGCATGCGCTGCTGCAAGCGCACCCGGAGCTGGGCGAGCGCCTGCTGCAGCACTTTGAGATGGACGCCATGCTGCGTGCCACCAAACCGCTGGTGGTGGAGAGCATGGGAGCCCGCCCTGCGCTGCTGCCCAAGCGGCGCTTCACCTTTGCCACCGTGACCAGTGTGGCGGCCATGGCGGCATGCATCACTCTGGTGGGTGCGTGGTTGATCAATCAAACGATGAGCCCGCAGCCCGAGGCCGAGGAGACCACGGCCTCGGTGGCGGTGCTGACGCGCGGGGTGAATCTGGAATGGGACTCCGCTGCCGTGACACCCGGCACGCCGCTTTCCCCTGGGTGGCTGAGGCTGAAGTCCGGCATCGCGCAGATCGAGTTTTACCAAGGGGCGCGTGTTTTGATCGAAGGGCCTGCCGAGCTGCAGCTCGTGTCTTCCGGAGAGGCCACCTGCACGCGTGGCAAGCTCAGCGCGCAGGTGCCGCCGCAGGCCAAGGGCTTTCGTATCAACACGCCCAAGGGCACCATTGTGGATCTCGGCACCGAATTCGGCGTGGATGTGGGCGCGCAGAATGCGGAGGTGCATGTGTTCAAGGGCGAGGTGGAGCTGCACCAGCCTGCGGTGACGATGAAGTCGCTGAAGGAGGGGCAGGCCATGGCCATCGCGGGAAATACGGCGGTGCTTCCGGCGAATGCGTCCAGCTTTGCCTCGCTGAACGAGATCGACGCGCGCAGTGCGATGTCCCAGCGCTTTCAGTTTGAGAAATGGCTGGCCTCCAGCGCCAGGCTGAATGCCGACGCCGGGCTGCGCCTGCGCTTTGATTTCCAGGATGACGAAGGCTCGCGCTCGCTGCGCAACCATGCGGTGAATGGTGCTCAAATTGCCGATGGCAGCATCGTCGGTGCATCGTGGACGACAGGCCGCTGGCCGGGCAAACGCGCGCTGGAATTCCGCAACGTGAGCGACCGCGTGAGGCTGAACATCCCCGGTGAAACCAAGGCGCTGACCCTGGCTGTGTGGGTGCGCGTGAACGGACTGGATCGCACCTTCAACTCCCTTTTCATGTCCGAGGGCTGGAGTGACCGAAAGACCCACTGGCAGATCACACGCGATGGCAAAGTGCGTCTCGGTATTGCTGGCGGTGGTGGCTCGCATCATGTGGACCACGACACGCCCGTGCTCTTCACCCCGGAGCGCTTTGGCCGCTGGACACATCTGGCCGTGGTCTATGATCCTGCTGCCAGGGAAGTCAGGCACTACGTGGATGGCGAGCTGCTGACCCGCTCCGCGCTCAAGGACACCACGCCGCTGAAGATCGGCATTGCCGAGCTCGGCAACTGGAACGACCGCCGCAGCTCCGGCGGCGTGGCCATCCGCCTTCTGAGCGGTGCCATGGACGAGTTCGCCCTCTGGGACCGTGCACTGAGCGATGAGGAGATCGCGGTGCTGGGGCGGTAAGCAGCAAAAAGCAGTGCAGACATTGCCTACAGGCTGAACTGATGCAGGCCCTCACATGGCTCCTTCGACTTACTCACAATTTTTTCTTGTCCGGTTTCGCCGCCCTGTGCGGTACTAGCTTTCCCGCTCGTTTTTTCCCCAATCCATGAAGCAGCTCCTATTCACCCTCGCACTCCTCGGCTCGGCCCTGTCCGCGCACGCGCAGGAATATCTCGAAGTCGCGGCCAATCCGGTCGGCGCCGGCAAAGGCAAAAAGATCGTCCTGGTGGCCGGCGACGAGGAGTACCGCACGGAGGAGAGCATGCCCATGCTGGCCAAGATCCTGGCCAAGACGCACGGCTTCAACTGCATCGTGCTTTTCTCCACGGATGAAAAGGGCGGCTTCATTGATCCGAACAACCAGAAGAACATCCGTGGCACCGAGGTAATCGACGATGCGGACCTGCTCATCATCGGCACCCGCTTCCGCCAGCTGCCGGATGAGAGCCTGGCGCACTTCGCCAAGTTCCTGAATGCGGGCAAGCCGGTGATCGGCTTCCGCACCGCCACGCATGCCTTCACCGGCAATGCCAAGACGGGTGACTTCAAGTGGAGTGAGTTTGGCCTGAAGATCCTCGGGGAAAAGTGGGTGAGCCATCACGGGCAGCACAAGAAAGAGGGCACCCGCAGCGTGGTAGTGGAAGCCAACGGCAAAAACGAAATCCTGAGTGGTGTGGGCGAGATCTTCTGCACCACGGACGTGTATGGCGCGCCCGATGTGAAGCCAGAGAGCGACACCATCCTGCTGCGTGGCGCGGTGACTGAGTCGCTGGACCCGAAGTCCAAGGCGGTCGCAGGCGCGAAGAACGAGCCGATGCAGCCCATTGCCTGGCTGCATGACTACACCTCTCCTGATGGCAAAGCCAAGGGCCGCTCCTTCTGCACCACCATGGGCGCCTCGATGGACTACACGGACGAAAACCTGCGCCGCCTTATTGTGAATGCGGTGCACTCCCTGCTGAAGCTGCCGGTGCCTGCCAAGGCGGACGTGGCTTTCATCGACCCCTTCAAACCCAGCGCCTACGGCTTCATCAAAGACTCCGCCTATTTCAAACAGCGCAATCTGAAGCCCGGCGACTTCGCCACGGGCAGCAGCCCCAGCATGGGCACGCCGGATGACAAATCCAAGAAGACCGCCGCGAAGAAGCCGGAAGAGGTGAAAGCCCCGCATCAGCCCACCGCTGAACCTGCCGCCGCCACCGCAGCACGCGCACAGGCCGTGGCACCGCCGGAAAAAGGCGAGCACATCGTGCTCATCGGCAACGGACTGGCCGAACGCGACACCTGGTACAGCCAGATCGAGACCGAGCTGCAGCTCCGCTACCCGGACCGCGAACTCTTCTTCCGCAACATGGGCCATGTGGGTGACACCCCCGGCTTCCGCCCGCACCCCTCACGTGGCTCGCAGTGGGCCTTCCCCGGCGCTGAAAAATTCCATCCGGACAAGACCATCCACAACGGCCAGGGCTTTTTCTCCACGCCGGACCAGTGGCTCACTCATCTCAAGGCGGACACGATTGTGGCTTTCTTTGGCTACAACGAGTCCTTCGACGGCCCCAGCAAGGTGGGCAACTTTGAAGCCGAGCTGGACGCCTGGGTCGTCCACACCTTGAGCAAAGCCTACAATGGCAAAGCAGCTCCTCGTGTGGTGCTGGTGAGCCCCATCGCCTACGAAAACCAGAGTGCCAAGCGTGACCTGCCGAAGGGTGATGTGGAAAACGCCAACCTGCTGCTGTATGCAGGCGCGATCGAAAAAGTGGCCAAGAAGCACGGCCTGACCTACATCGACCTCTTCACCCCCACGAAGGAGATCGAGGCGAAGGGCGGAGAGTTCTTCACCACCGGCGGATTCATCCCCACGGAGAAGGGCTATGAAGAGATCGGCAAGCTGCTGGCCACCGGCCTCTACGGCCACGCCAGCCATGAGTCCAAAGCTGACCCCAAGCTGGTGCGTGAGGCGGTGAAGGAGAAGGACTGGTTCTGGAACACGGACTACAACATCCTCAATGGCGTGCACGCCCACGGCCGCCGCTACAATCCCTACGGCCCGCAGAACTACCCCGATGAAGTGCAGAAGAGCCGCGAGATGACCGTGCTGCGCGACAACCTGATCCACGCCGTGGCCACCGGCAAGACCACAAGCCTCAAGGTGGACGACAGCAAGACCCACGCCCTGCCCCCGGTGCCCACGAACTACGTGCCGAGCGTGAAGAACGGCAGCGAGAAGTATCTCTATGGTGAAGAGGCAGTGAAGTCCCTCACGGTGCCGGAAGGCTACAAGGTGGAGATGTTTGCCAGCGAGAAGGAGTTCCCCAATCTGGCGAACCCGATGCAGATGTCCTTCGACAACAAGGGCCGTCTCTGGGTGGCCACCATGCCCACCTACCCGCACTACCGCCCGGGTGACGCGATGCCGGATGACAAGATCCTCATCTATGAGGACACCAATGGCGACGGCAAGGCCGACAAGGAAACCGTGTTTGCTGACAAGCTGCACCTGCCCATCGGCTTTGAGTTCACCCCCGAAGGCGTGTATGTGACCCAGGAGCCGAACCTCGTGCTGCTGCGTGACACCAACGGCGACGACAAGGCGGACAGCATGGAGATCGTGCTCGGCGGCTTTGACACGCACGACACGCACCACGCCATCAGCGCCTTCACCGCAGACCCCAGCGGTGCCTTCATGCTATGCGAGGGCGTCTTCCTGCACTCCAATGTCGAGACGCCCTACGGGCCTGTGCGCTGCGTCGATGGCGGCTTCTTCCGCTACAGCCCGCAGCGCGGCCTGCTGGAGCGCACCATCCAGATGAGCATCCCCAATCCCTGGGGCTTTGTCTTTGACCAGTGGGGCCAGGACTTCCTGCTGCACACCTCCGGCACCACCATGAACTGGGCCCTGCCTGTGGAGGTGAAGCCCACCTTTGGCAGCAAGACCCCCTCCGCTCCCGACCTGGTACCAGACGGTCATAAGGTGCGCCCTACCAGCGGCCTGGAGATCGTTTCCTCCCGCCACTTCCCCGATGAAGTGCAGGGCGATCTGATTTACTGCAATGCCATCGGCTTCCTCGGCATCAAGCAGGTGAAAATCGAAGACAACGGCACCGGCTGGAAAACCGCCCACCGCCATGACCTGCTCACCAGCAAGGACGGAAACTTCCGCCCGGTGGACCTAGAATTCGCCCCAGATGGCTCCCTCTACGTCATCGACTGGCACAATGTGCTCATCGGCCACATGCAGCACAATGCGCGTGACCCCCTGCGCGACCACGTGCACGGCCGCATCTACCGCATCACCTACCCTGGCCGCCCGCTGGTGAAGCCCGTGCCGGTGGCCGGAGCGCCGCTGAAGACACTGTTTGAAGACCTCAAGGAACCCGAACTGCGCACCCGCTACCGCGCCCGCCGTGAGCTGCGCGCCCGCGACGCCAAGGAAGTGCTGCCTGCCATCAAAACCTGGGCCGCTGACCAGAAGGAAACGCACGCCAAGCTCGAAGCTCTGTGGGTCACCTGGGGTCTCAATGAGGCCGATGAGGGGCTGCTGCGTGAGATGCTGGCCTCCTCCGACTTCCATGCCCGTGCCGCCGCCGTGCGCGTGCTGCGCTACAACACCCACCGCATCGCCGATCACGTGGCGCTGCTGGAAAAAGCCGCTGCCGATGAGCATGGACGTGTGCGCCTGGAGGCCGTCGTCGCCGCAAGCTGGCTGCCAAACATTCCCGCCGCCAAGAACATCGTCGCCATCGCAGCCAGGCTGCCGCAGGATGACTGGAACAAGGCCGCCATCAAAACCGCCGCCGACCGCCTCGCCGGCGTGGCGGAAATCGTGAAGCCCGAGCACCCCGTGGTGCCCGCCCCTGCCTACCTGAGCGACGCCGCCAAGAAGCAGTTCAAGCTCGGCCAGGAGATCTACAACCGCGAAGGCCACTGCGTCACCTGCCATCAGCCGAACGGCGCCGGTCTTGACCCCGCCTTCCCCAGCATCGTGAACAGCCCCTGGGTCACCACCGACCGTGACCGCCTCATCAAGATCGTCATGTACGGCCTGATGGGGCCCCTCAAGGTCGGCGGCAAGGAATACAACGGCCAGGTGCCCATGACGCCCTTCGGCGGCATGCTCAAGGACGAGGAAATCGCCAGCGTCCTCACCTTCGTGCGCAACCACTTCGGCAACAAAGCCGACCCCGTGACTGCAGCCGAAGTCAAAGCCGTCCGTGACGCCAACCCCGGTCGCATGATGCTTTTCACGACGGATGAGCTGCTGAAGCTGCACCCGATGAAGTAGGAGCAGGTATACGAACAGCGCGACAGCGTTTTGGAGTGCGGTCGCGAAGATGCAAGGCGCAAGCCTGCATCGTAGCTACCGCTTTCGCGAGGGGTATGTGGCGTCCTCAATCCTCACCCCGCGACCGGCCCGCAAAAGCAACGTTGCGCCTGACCCGCTGCACGCATTGATTCGCTGCACACAGCCATCCGATCATTCACCCTTATGCAGCACACTCCAGACGACATCGATGTCTTCCAGATCGAGCGCAGCGTCTGGATTGCAGAAGCTAAAATTCAATCCCCCAACTACGACTTCGCCTTCAGCCAGCTCATGGCCTGCTCGCACACGCGTTTCGGCCTCGATGAAGTAACCGCCGTGGCTCGCTTTGGCGCTGTCGTTGATTATGATGCCCTCTACAACGAACTGTTGGAGCACGGCGTCAAACTCATTCACTCCCCTGCACAGCATCAGCTCTGCAGTGAGCTGCCACAATGGTATCCGCTGCTGGAGGGACTGACTCCGGAAAGCTGGTGGTTCGACAAAGCCCCGGATGCAGAAACTGCGGGTGAGCTGGCCGGATGGCCGCTGTTCATCAAAGGCAGTCGCCAGACCAGCCGCCATCAATTCAAGCTCTCCATCATTCACAATGCAGACGAATACCGTGCTGCTGTTGACGCATTTGCCACAGACCGCATGCTGCACTGGCAGCAGGTGGTCATACGTCGCTTCGAACGCCTACGTCCCATCCAGGCAGACATGGGCCAGCGTATTCCCGCATCCTTCGAATTTCGCTCCTTCTGGTGGCACGGCCATCTGGTCGGCGTCGGTCCTTACTTTGCGGAGTTCGCTAAATACCAGTGGACCGAAACAGAAAAAGCCGATGCCATGAAAATGGCCGGAGAGGCCGCTCGGCGGGCAGCTCTGCCATTCGTGGTCGTTGACATGGCCCAGTGCATCGACGGCCGCTGGATCGTCATCGAAATCAATGACGCACAGGAATCTGGCTATGCAGGGGTGCCACGTCTGGCGATGTGGCAGCTAATCGTGGAACTGGAGCAGCAACAGTTGAATCCTGCGTAAGGGCATCTGTATTTCTGGGGCATCGAAGGCTGATCAGGCCGTTTTGCCGAATCCGACACATCCTTTGCCGGTAGTTTTGGACAGACGGGTGCGTTTATCCACGCGCCCAACCATGAACCGTCTTCTTTTTCTATCCCTCCTGTTCACCTCCTTCGCCTCCGCACAGGACGGCTTTAAACCGCTTTTCAACGGCAAGGACCTCACCGGCTGGGATGGCAATCCCGAGCTGTGGAGCGTTGAGGACGGCTGCATCACGGGCAAGACCACCGGGCCGGAGCAGCTCACGTACAACCAGTTTCTCATCTGGCGCGGCGGCAAGGTGAAGAACTTTGAGCTGCATGTGAAGATCAAGGAAAGCGGCAACAACACGGGCATCCAGTACCGGAGCAAGGAGCTGCCGGAGAACGGCAAGTGGTCCATCGGCGGCTATCAGTGTGACATTCACCCGGCAACGCCGAACAACGCGATGGTGTATGAGGAGCGTGGCCGCGGCATCATCGTGCAGAACGGGCAGGGGGTGGTGATTGATCCCGAGGGCAAACGCTGGCTGGCCTCCGAGCACGAGCCGGTGAAGGTGGACATCGCCGAATGGCACGAGTACACCGTCATCGCTCAGGGCAATCATTTGATCCATAAGATCGACGGCAAGGTGACGATCGACCTGCTGGACTTTGAGGAATCAAAGCGTGCGCTGGAAGGCTTGGTCGCTTTTCAGATTCACCGTGGGCCGGCGATGAAGGTGCAGATCAAGGATGTGATGCTCAAGGAACTGCCGGACGGCGGCGTGATCTCGTTTGAGAAGTCGGCCATCCCCAGCGATGCGCAGATCATCGAGGCCAAGGCCCCCGCGAAGGGCAAAGGCAAGGCAGCTGCACCGGCCAAGGGTGATGCCAAGGGCAAGAACGCTGCCGCCAAGGGGAAGCCGAAGCGCGCAGAGGCGGTGGGGCCGGCCATAGGTGCGAATGTGGCCACACCGGTCACGAACATCAAGACGCTGCCCGATTTCAAAGTGGAGCTCCTCTATTCCGTCCCCGGCGGCGAGCAGGGATCCTGGGTGAACCTTTGCGCGGACGACAAAGGCCGCATCTATGCCAGCGACCAGTATGGCGCGCTCTATCGCTTCAACCCACCTGCCGCAGGGCAGCCGCTGAAGGCTGCCGATGTGCAGAAGGTGGCTGCGGAGATCCGTGGCGTGAACGGCATGCTCTTTGCCTTTGGCGCCCTTTACATCGGCGTGAACGATTACGAAAAGAAGATCCCCAGCGGCGTGTACCGCATCACTGACAGCAACAATGACGACATGCCGGACAAAGTGGAGATGCTGCGGGAGTTTGATGCGGGCAGCGACCACGGCGTGCATGCCATTTTGAAAACACCGGACGGGAAGGGGCTCTACCTCATCAGCGGGAACAATGCTGTGCTGAAGGAAGGGCCGAAGGCTGGTACGCTGGACACCTCTCCCGTGGCCAAGCTCTGGGGCGATGACCACCTGCTGCCGCGCATGCCGGACGGCCGTGGCCACAACCGCCACGTCATGGCTCCGGGCGGCATCGTTTACCGTTTCTCACCGGATGGGAAGCAGTTTGAGATTTTCGCCTCCGGCTTCCGCAACATCTACGACGGCGGTGTGAACCGCGAAGGCGAGCTCTTCGTGTATGACGCGGACATGGAGTATGATTTCAACACCTCCTGGTACCGCCCCACGCGCATCAACCATGTGGTGAGCGGCGGCGAATACGGCTGGCGCAATGGCGCGGGCAAATACCCCGAGTTCTACTATGACAACCTGCCCGCCACGCTGAACATCGGCCCGGGCTCGCCCACCGGCTGCACCTTTGGCTACGGCGCGAAGTTTCCCGCCAAATATCAGGACGCTTTTTATGCGCTCGACTGGAGCTGGGGTAAAATTTACGCCGTGCATCTCACGCCCAGCGGTTCCACTTACACCGCCACGAAGGAAGAGTTTGTCACCGGCGGACCGCTGCCGGTGAGTGATGCGATCATAGGCCCTGATGGTGCGATGTATTTTACGATCGGCGGCCGTCGTGTGCAGAGTGGGCTGTATCGTGTGACATACACGGGCAAGGAGTCGACCGCACCCGCGATACACGAACCGCAGATCACGGCAGGTGCCAACCTGCGCCATCAGTTGGAGGCATTTCACGGCAAGGCAGACGCGAAGGCTGTGGCCTTTGCCTGGCCACATCTCAGTGACAAGGACCACTACATCCGCGCCGCTGCGCGCACGGTGCTGGAGCACAATCCGCTTTCTGAATGGGAAGCCAAGGCGCTGAATGAAAAGAATGCCACTGCACAACTTGAAGCCCTGCTGGCGCTCGTTCGTGTCACGGGCGTGTGCCCCACACACCGCGCTCCGGACCATGTGGTGAATACGGCGATGCGTGACAAGATCTTGGCTGCGCTGCTGAAGCGTGACTTTACCAAGCTGAACAATGAGCAGCGCATGGCCTACGTGCGCCTCACTGAGATCGTGCTGCATCGCTTTGGCAATCCGGACGATGCCATCGTGGCTGCGATCATCGCCAAGCTCGATCCTGCGTATCCGGCGGACAACTTCGAGCTCAACTGGCTGCTCACGGAAACCCTCGGCTATCTCCAGGATCCGAAGGCTGCCGCCAAGGGCATGGCGCTCATCGCCGCTGCTGAGAGCCAGGAGCCGCAGATGGAATACGCCCGCAGCCTGCGCTTTCTGAAAACCGGCTGGACCAAGGAGCTGCGCACGCAGCAGCTGGAGTGGTTCCTCAAGGCCGCGAACTACAAGGGCGGCGCCAGCTTTGACAAATTCATCGAGTTCATCCGCAACGACAGCCTGACCACGTTCACGCCTGAGGAAAACACGCAGCTGGCTGAACTCATCGCGAAGAAGCCGGAGCGCAAATCCGCCATTGAGAATGTCGGCGCGATGTTTGTGGGCCGCACACCGACGATGTGGACGCTGGATGAACTCAGCGCCGCCGCCAAAACCGGCATGAAAGGCCGCAGCTTTGAAAACGGCCGCAAGATGTTCACCGCCGCCGCCTGCTACACCTGCCACCGCTTTGGCAATGCCGGCGGCATGACCGGCCCGGACCTCACCGGCGCAGGCGGCCGCTACAGTCCGCATGACCTGCTGGATAACATCATCAACCCCAGCAAGGTCATCAACGAGCAGTTCGCCCCCATCATCGTCACCAAGAACGACGGCAGCGTGATGAGCGGCGTGGTGGTGAACCTCAGCGGCGACGGCGTGACCCTCAACACCGACCTCACCGACCCCAACCAGCGCGTGAACGTGGACCGCAAGGAGGTGAAGAGCATCGAGCTCAGCACCGTCTCCCCCATGCCGCCCATGCTCCTCGCCATGCTCAAGAAAGACGAGATCCTCGACCTCGTCGCCTACGTCCTCAGCGGCGGCGACAAGGGGAATGCGATGTTTGGGAAGTAAGCTAAGCCAATATCCTTTCCTCGACGGTTTTTGAAAGCTCCCTGCTTTTGCTGGGAGATCAATCTCTGTGCTTCGTTATCAACGTCCCATGAAACTCCATTCCACGATTCTTCACGCCTTCCGTGGCTTGATCCTGGCCGCAGCTTTTCCTTCCATGGTTTCTGCTGCGGAAAAGCCCAACATCCTCGTCATCGTCGCGGATGATCTTGGTTATGCGGACATCGGCGTGCATGGCGGCAAGGCGGTGCCGACGCCGAACATTGATGCTCTCGCGGCCAGCGGGGTGCGGTGTACGAATGGGTATGTGACGGCGCCGTATTGCAGCCCTTCGCGAGCTGGGTTCCTCACGGGGAAATCGCAGACGCGGTTTGGGCATGAGTTTAACCCGCATGTGGGAGACGAGGAAAAGCTGGGGCTGCCGCTGGATCAGCGTACGATTGCCAATGTGCTGCACGATAACGGCTACTCCACCGCGCTCATCGGCAAATGGCATCAGGGCTTTGATGCGGCACATCACCCGCAGTCGCGCGGGTTTGATGAGTTCTTTGGCTTCCTCGTGGGCGGGCATAACTACCTGCTGCACAAGGATGCCGAGCCTGAGTTTGGCTCCGCGCATTCGCACAACATGATCTACCGCGGCCGCGAGCTGCAGCATCTGGATGGTTACGCCACGGACCTTTTCACCGATGAAGCGCTGGGCTTCATGGGGCGGAATGCGGCCAAGCCCTGGTTTCTCTACCTGGCCTACAACGCCGTGCACACGCCGCTGGAGATCGCGGACAGGGTGAAAGACCGCATTCCTGCGGATGTCACGGACCCCAACCGGCGTGGCTATCTCGCCCTGCTGCTGGCGCTTGACGATGACATCGGCCGCCTCACTGCCGAGCTGAAAGCGAAGCATCCCAACACGCTGGTGTTCTTCTTCAGCGACAACGGAGGCTCCGGCAGGAAGCCCTTCTTTGCTTACAACACGGGCGTCAACACCCCGCTGCGTGGAGACAAGGGCCAGACGCTGGAGGGCGGCATTCGGGTGCCGTTCTTTGTGAGCTGGCCGGGCAAGCTGCCCGCTGGCAGGACCTATGACCAGCCGGTGAGCACCATGGACATCCTGCCCACGGCCTGCGCCATCACCGCCGCGAAGCAGCCCGCAGGTGTGGAAGGCGTGAATCTGCTGCCTCACCTGAAAGGCGAGGTCTCCACGCGGCCGCATGACATGCTGGCCTGGCGCTTTGGACCGCAAAAGGCCATCCGCGAAGGAAACTGGAAACTGGTGGATGTGCGAGACATGGAAGCCAAGACGCAGTCCGGCTGGAAGCTATACGATCTGAGCACGGACATCGGCGAGGAGCATGATCTCGCGGCGGCAAAGCCTGAGATCGTGGCCAAACTCTCCAAGGCCTGGGAGGAGTGGGACGCCAAAAACATCGCTCCGCAGTGGCATGGGGCGATCAACGAAGATCCCACTGCTCCGGCAAAACCGGCCGCAAAGGCTGGCAAGGCGAAGAAGAAATAAGCGGAACGGCCTTTGCACAGGCCGCAGGCATCATCCTACAAAGCACAAAGGTTGCACTGAAAGCGTTGAGCGTTTCACTTCTCTCTTCCTATGCCCGCTTTCTCAGACCCCTTCCGCGAAGCACGCAGCACCTCCGGCGTGATGAAGTGCCCTTTTCATGGTGAAGACATTACCATGATCCTTCGCCATGAGGACGTACGCAAGGCGGCGAAGGACTGGCAGGCCTTCAGCTCGGACGCACCCTTCAGGGTGCCGATTCCCTCCGAGGAGGCCGTGCGCACTATGCGCCAGCTCCCCATCGAGACCAATCCGCCTGAGCACACCGACTACCGCGCCATCGTGGAGCCCTTCTTCCAGCGCTCCAAAGACCCGGCGATGATCGCGCAGGTGGAGGCGCTGATGGAGGGCATGCTTACGGAGGCGCTGAGCCGTGACTCCATCGAGATCGTGAACGAGTTCGCACTGCCCATCCAGTCACGCGCACTGACCCATCTTCTTAATGTGCCCGCGTCCGAGGGCGAGACCTGGATCGGCTGGGGCATCCATGTCTTCAAGGTCACCGGCGGCGAGTTTAAAAAAGGCAACGTGCTGGAGGACTACCTGCACGCGCAGTTTGACCGTGCTGAGGCGAATCCCGGCGAGGATTTTTTCAGTGCGCTGACGCAGGCAGAGTATCGCGGACGCAAACTCACCCGCGAGGAGATGATGGGCTTCGCTAATCTCGCCTTTGCCGGGGGGCGTGACACGATCATTCACACGATTTCCTGCGCACTGGGTTATCTGGCGGAGCATCCGGAGGCGCTTGAGTTTCTGCGCGAGGACCCGAAGCGCATCACGCTGGCCAGCGAAGAGTTTTTCCGCGTCTTCATGCCGCTCACGCACATTGGCCGTGTGTGCCCGGTGGATACCGACGTAAACGGTGTGACGGTCAAAGCCGGGGAACGCATCTCCCTCGCATGGGCCTCGGCCAATTTTGATGCCGCCGCCTTCCCGCAGCCAGAAGAGGTGCGCCTGGACCGCAAACCGAATCCGCATCTCAGCTTTGGCTTTGGCACGCATCTCTGCCTGGGTGCACCGCACGCGCGGCTCATCCTGCGTACGCTGCTGAGACTGTGCTGCGAGCGCGTGAAGAGCATCACTATTTTGAAAGCCGAGGAGCGTGTGGAGCATGAGGCGAAGTTTGATCGCACGCTCGGTTATGACTCGCTCGTGGTGAAGCTGGCAGCGCTTCCTTGAACATAGCAGGCACTTTACATACCACAAAACCAAAGGGCCGACGGGATGACTGGGTAATGCGGAGGGTGGGGTGTCTGAGGAGTGCTGCGGACTCGGAGGTCCGCGCGCCTTAGGCGCCGGGCGATTCTCACCACCCGATTAGCCGCGTGATGGCAGCCCTCAGCGCGGTTTCGAGGATCGCCGCCTCGGAATGTGTCACTGGGATGGTGACTTTCTTCACGCTCTTGGAGGACGCCTCCTGGCGTGACATGCTCATGAAGTAGGGGGCCTTTTGCGGGTCGTCACGAAAGGTCAGCTCGAAGGCGCTGTTGGCTTTTTCAGACTGATGGAAGAGCTTGGCCTGCTGCTGACGGCCCTGCAGCGTGGCCAGCACAGTGCCGAGATCAGAAAGAGCCCACTTCATGGTGATCTTCTGCTCCCAGTCGAACTGCTTCTCCCCGCACTGCGAGGCGGCGTCCACAAAGACGGCACCTTTGGCGCGATTGAACTCGAAGCGGATCACACCACCGGTGTTACGGCTGTTGGGCTTGTAGATTGCGTATTCGGCTGACTGCTTGGCGGTGGCATTCGTAGGTTTCGAGCTCATGTCGGCATGCTAAAAGAGGCCCGGCAAATGACAAGCCCCGCTGCTGAATCAGACACATTATTTGCTGAGATGTCATGAAAGTGCCGTTCGTTACACGGGGCCATGCACCGTTTCCCGGCCATACTCGTTTTGTCATTCTTCTGCGCGCTCTCGTCTTTCGCAGGAGAGCCGCGGACCAACATTCTGTTCATTCTCACTGAGGACCAGGGAGCGCATATGGGGGCCCTGGGCACGACGGATGTGAAGACGCCGCACATGGATGCGCTGGCGGCTAGCGGGGTGCTCTTTCGTCGTGCGTATGTGGGGTATCCGGTCTGCTCTGCGTCCAAGGCCTGCATCATGACCGGCCTGCAATCGCATACTAACGGGCTGATCAACAACACCAACAACTACCTCAAACCGGCCGACAAACTGACAGAGGCGGAGAAGCAAGCGCCGCCATACCTGCACACACGCGTTCGCTCGCAAGGTGCGACGCTGGTGGAAATGCTCGCCGCGAATGGCTACCACACCGCAGTGAGTGGAAAGCTGCATGTGTCTCCGAACGAACGCTTTCCCTACAACGACTTCATTCCAAAGGCAGGCTCCAAACAAGCGCTCGCCCGGGTGATCCAACGCGCGGCAGGAAAGCCGTGGTTCCTGATGCACAACAGCACGACATTTACCCACCGGCCTTTTGTGGACAGCGAGAAGCAGCCCATCAGCATCGACCCGGCAAAGGTGAAACTGCCAGCCCATCTGCCGGACACCCCGGTGGCGCGGCGTGACTGGGCCGAGTATCTTGACGGTGTGCAGCGCAATGACCACGTGGTGGGGGAGGTGATGGCTGCTCTGAGGGAATCGGGACAGGAAGCAAACACCCTTGTCATCTTCATGGGGGATCACGGACCGGCCTACCCGCATGGCAAGATGACCCCCTTTCATCTAGGTGTGCATATTCCGCTCGTCATTCGTCTGCCCGGAGGCAGGCCGCTCGTCAGCGATGCGCTGGTCAGCGAGCTGGACCTGCTGCCGACGCTGCTGGACGTACTCAGCATTCGTTATGAGACCCCGCTTCATGGCATCAGCCTCAAGCCGCTGCTGGAAGGCAGGGCTGAAGCCAGAGGCCATGACTTCATCTTCAGCGAGGTCTCCGGTCGTTCCCTCAATCAGCCGCGCGGCATGGAGGAGCGAAGCGTGATCGACGCCACTCATCAACTGATCGTCCGCTGCCGGCTCGACGAGCCCAAGGTCATCAATGCCGACCTCCGTGACATGAAACCGTGGATCAACCGCATCTACGGAGAGACCGTGAGGGTCAAAGCGCAGTTTCCTGAGGCTTTTCGCATCCTGCAGGAGATGGACCCGCATGCCCTGGGTGGGAAGCCGCCGCTGATCGAGCTTTACGATCTCCAAAGTGATCCCGACGAGCTGCATAATCTCGTGGGCGACCCGACGCAACGCCAGCACCTCGAACGTCTCTTTGCCGCCTTGAAGCAATGGCACGCAGCCACCCAGGACAGCGCCATGATCCTGCCGCCGCTGCCTTGAAGGTCATCCATTCAACTGCTTGCCAGTATTTGCTGAGATGTTGCCGCAGATCCCGACGTTACACGCCCCATGTTTCAACAGACCCTGACCTTGTTTGCCGCCACTCTTCTGAGCGTGCCGCTTTGTGCTGCCGACAAACCCGTGCCGACAAACATCGTCGTCTTTATTTCGGATGATCATGGCATGCTGGATTCCGAGCCCTATGGAGCCAAGGACATCCGCACGCCCAACATGGCCAGGCTGGCGGCGGAGGGGATGAAGTTTACGCATGCGTTTGTGGCCTCTCCTGCCTGCGGGCCCAGCCGCACGACTCTGTGCACGGGCCTGTGGCCGGCGCGCAATGGGGCGGAGCCGAATCACAAGGCGAAGAACCCTGGCGTGCCCTCCCTGCCGCCGGTGCTGCATGCGCTGGGGTATGAGGTGGCGGCCTTTGGCAAGGTGGCGCATGGTAACTACGGCAAGGACCACGGGTTTGATGTTTTGGGCGGGCAGCAGCAGGGCGACACGGACACTGTGGAAGTGGCCAAGTTTCTCAACACTCGCGATGCCTCCAAGCCGCTGTGTTTATTCTTCGGCGCGCGTCATCCGCATGTGCCCTGGGGTGAGAATGCGGGCTATGACGCGGCGGCGCTCAAGCTGCCCCCTAAACATGTGGATACTGCGGCGACGCGGGAGCAGCGGGCGCGATACTGCTCGGACATCACGCGTGCGGACACACTGCTCGGCGAGCTGCGGGCACTGGCCAGGGACAAGGTCCCGGGAGACACGCTCTTCATCTACACCGCTGATCACGGCGGGCAGTGGCCGTTTGGAAAATGGAATCTTTATGATGCAGGCATCCGCATCCCCTTCATTGCAGCCTGGCCGGGGCATCTGCCACCGGCTTCCACGAATGACGCCATGATCGCCTGGCCGGATCTGCTGCCCACCTTCATCGATCTCGGTGGCGGCACGGTGCCGGAGGGTATTGACGGGAAATCGTTTGCAGGTGTGCTGCTGGGGAAAGCCACGGGGCACCGCGAGCGCATTTTCACCACGCACAGCGGCGACGGTGATTTCAATGTGTATCCCATCCGCAGCGTGCGCACGCGCGACTGGAAGTATATTCGCAACCTGCATCCTGAGTTTCAGCATCACACGCACATCTCGCGCTCCAGCAACGTGACCAGCGGGCTCAACTACTGGCAGAGCTGGCTCAGCGCCGCCGAGACCAGCCCGGCTGCGGCGGCGGTGGTGAAGCGCCATTCCGTGCGCCCTGCGGAGGAACTCTACGATTTGAAAAAGGATCCCTCCGAACTGCATAACCTCGCGGACGATCCTGCACAAGCCGAACGCCTCAGGCAGATGCGCAGCGAGGTGGATGCCTGGATGCAGCAGCAGGGAGACAAGCAGACGGTCTTTGGCAAGCCGCTCATGATTGGCGAACCGGTGACGATGGTTGATCCCGGAGCAGGCAAAAAGAAGAAGGCCAAAGGCCCGGGTAAATAAACGCCCCCAAAGATTCTCGAACTCAGACCCAACGCCCCCATGAAACTCATCACGGCTTTTGCCCTGTCACTCACCCTTGCTGCGGCCTCATTCGCTGCGGAGAAACAGCCGAACATGGTCTTCTTGCTGGTGGATGATCTTGGTTACGCGGACTGCGGATTCAATGGAGGCAAGGAAATCCACACGCCGAACATCGACAAGCTCGCGACTGGAGGCACCGTGCTGGAGTCGCTCTATGTGCAGCCGGTGTGCTCGCCCACGCGTTCGGCGCTGATGACTGGCCGCTACGCCACACACACGGGCGTGTACACCATCGTGCGCCCGCATGCCACGTGGGGCCTGCCGCTGAATGAGCGCACGCTGGCCAATGCGCTGCATGATGCCGGCTACGCCACTGCCATCACCGGCAAATGGCATCTGGGTGAATTTGAGCCTGCCTACCTGCCCACCTCACGCGGTTTTGACCACCACTACGGGCACTACTTTGGAATGCTGGACTACTTTACCCACATGCGCGGCCCGGATCTGGACTGGTACCGCGACGGCCAGCAGATCAAAGAAGAGGGCTACACCACGCATCTCCTCGCACGCGAGGCCTGCCGCACCATCGCCGAGAAGGACAAGGCGAAGCCGCTGTTTCTCTACGTGCCGTTCAATGGAGTGCATGGCCCCCTGGAGGTGCCGGAGGAGTACTTAAAGCCTTATGGCGCTCTGACGGGCGGACGGCAAAAACTCGCGGGCATGCTGGCAGCGGTGGACGAGGCGATCGGGCAGATCGTGGCCGCTCTGGAAAAAGGTGGCGAGCGTGACAATACGCTGATCCTTTTCTCCACCGACAACGGCGGTCCGCCTCCTGGGACCAATACTCCTCTGCGTGCTTTCAAAGGCAGCATCTACGAAGGCGGTGTCCGCGGGTGCGCCTTTGCCAACTGGCCGGGGCATATTCCGGCTGGCAAGCGTATCAAAGAGCCCATGCATACTGTGGACTGGTATCCCACTCTGGTAAAACTGGCTGGCGGCTCCCTGGAGCAGAAGACGCCGCTGGATGGCAAGGATGTCTGGCCCATGCTCACCCAAGGCGCGCCCTCTCCGCATGATGCGATTCTCTGCGTGCAGTCTCCAACCGTGGCCGCGCTGCGCATGGGCGACTGGAAGCTCGTCATGAATGGAAGCGACGCCGACAGCGAGGAAGCGCTCGCAGAAGGGGCGAAAGGGAAGGGGAAAGGCAAAAAGGGCAAGGGGGGTGCGAGGGCGGCCAACACCGCAGACAGCTTCGCCCTCTACAACCTCGCCAACGATATCGGCGAAAAGAACAATCTGGCCGCGCAGGAGCCTGAGCGCCTGGCCACGATGCGTGCCAAACTGGCCGAGTTCCTGAAAGACGCCGTGACACCGGGCCAGGTGGGCCACGAAGCTGCAGCGATGTTTGACCAGACCAAGAAAAAGAAAGCTCCATGAAGACCCGCATCCTTCTCGCTCTAGGCCTCTTCATTCTGGCTGAAGCAGCCAGTGCTGCGGTGAAGCCCAACATCATTGTCTTCTACACCGATGACCACGGCTATGCCGATCTCGGCATCCGCGGTGTGGAGAAGGATGTGAAAACGCCGCACATCGACGCGCTGGCGCGCAGCGGTGTCGTGGCCAAGCACGGCTACAGCACCGCGCCGCAGTGTGTGCCGTCACGCGGTGGACTGATGGTGGGCAAATTCCAAGGACGCTTCAATCTGGACAACAACAACTCTGCGCTGGATGGCTTTAACAATGAGACGACCATCGCCACGCGGCTGCAGCATGCGGGGTATGTGACGGCGCAGTTTGGCAAATGGCACCTGGGGCCGCAGAGCGAGATCACGAAGCATGGGTTCAAGCATGTGTATTCGCAACACGGGCAGCAGAAGTTTCCCGCCAACATCACGGTGAACGGTCAAGACCAGCCGATGAGCGAGATGAAGCCGGAGCTTTTTCACATCGATGGCTGCACACGGGCGGCGGCGTCCATCATCACGCGCTACAAGGAGCAGCCGTTTTTTCTATACATCGCCCTGCGCGCGCCGCACACGCCGCTGGATGCACCGCAGTCTTACAAGGACCGCTTTCCCGGGCCGATGCCGGAGCGCCGCCGTGCTGCGCTGGGCATGCTGGCTGCGGTGGACGACGGCGTGGGCCTGATCACGGACACGCTGAAGCAGCACGGACTGACTGAGAAGACGCTGATCTTCCTCATCGGCGACAACGGAGCACCGCTGAAGATTCACAAGACCGACTCGCCCCTGGAAGGAGACGCGGGCGGCTGGGACGGCAGCCTGAACGCACCGCTGAATGGTGAAAAGGGCATGCTGACGGAAGGCGGCATGCATGTGCCGTTTCTCATCGCGTGGCCCGGCACGATTCCCGGCGGGCAGACGTATGAGCATGCGGTGAGCGCACTGGATGTGGCGGCCACGGCGGCGGCGCTGGCAGATGTTTCTGTGAAGCCGGGAGATCTCGATGGCGTGAATCTCTTGCCTTATCTCAAAGGGGAAAACACGCAACCTCCGCATGAGTCGCTGATGTGGCGCTGGATGGCCCAGAGCGCCATTCGCGAGGGAAACTGGAAGCTGCTACGCGGAGGTGAGCGCGAGTATCTCTACGACCTCTCCACCGACCTGGAGGAGAATCACAGCCTCGCCTCGCAGCATCCGGACATTGCGACACGGCTGCGTGGCAAACTCATGGCTTGGTGTGCGGAGCTCAATCCGCCCGGTCTTGCGCTCGGGCCCATGTCCCCGGTGTGGAATGACTACTTCGACTTTTACCTCGAAGGGAAGCCTGCGCCGAAACCTGAGGCCAAGGCCGATCAACCCGACACCAAGGCCACACGCGGCTGGCTGGCGCGTGGAGGCAGCCTGATCAATAAGAATGGAGTGCTCGTGCTCACGCCAGACAAGGCTGGCAAAGGGACCTTCATCACCCGCAGCCAGATCAAGCTGGCCGCTCCTGCGACAGCCAAAATCGTTTTCAAAACGGCTGCCTCCGGCCAGGGCGCCATCGCCTGGCGCATGGATGGAGACAAAGACTTTCCCCCTGCGAACCGTGCGCCGTTTGAAGTGAAGGCGGACGATGAATGGCAGACGCAGGAGGTGTCAATCCCGGCGAAGGGTCGGGTCATCCATGTGCGTCTGCACCTGCCGCCTGGTCCTGCTGAGTTTCGCACCCTTGATCTTCTGCCTGCGTCACGATGAAAAAATTCCTGTTCTGCTTCCTGACCCTTTGTCCTGCACTCCTCGCTGCTGCGAACAAGCCGAATGTCATCATCATTCTGGCCGATGATCTTGGCTGGAGCGACACGACGCTGTATGGCACGACAAAGTTTTACCAGACACCGAACGTGGAACGGCTGGCGCAGCGTGGCATGACCTTCACGCGGGCGTATTCAGCGAGCCCGCTGTGCTCGCCCACGCGTTCGGCCATTCTCACGGGATTGAGCCCGGCGCGCACGGGCATCACCGTGCCGAACTGCCACATGCCGCAGGTGGTGCTGGAAGCGACGCTGCCCAAAAAATCGGCAGCGGACCAAAAGGCGATCCAGCCCACGCCGCCGACGCGCCTGAAAACTGAATATCGCACACTGGCGGAGACGCTGCACGATGCGGGCTATGCGACGGGCCACTTTGGCAAATGGCATCTGGGCCCCGAACCCTACTCGCCGCTGCAGCAGGGCTTTGATGTGGATGTGCCGCATCACCCTGGGCCCGGCCCTGCGGGCAGCTATGTGGCGCCGTGGAAGTTTGCCGATTTTGACGCGGACCCGAACGTGCCGGACCAGCATATCGAGGACCGCATGGCGAAGGAAGCTGTGGCCTTCATGGAGAAGCACAAGGACGGGCCGTTTTACATGAACTACTGGATGTTCAGCGTGCATGCGCCGTTTGATGCGAAGAAGGCGCTGATCGAGAAACATCGCGCACGTGTGAATGCCGCTGATCCGCAGCACAGCCCGACGTATGCGGCGATGGTGGAGAGCATGGACGACGCCATCGGCACGCTGCTGGATGCGCTGGACCGGCTCAAGATCGCGGACAACACGATCATCATCTTCACCTCCGACAACGGTGGTAACATGTATGACAAGGTGGACGACACCACGCCCACCAGCAATGCGCCGCTGCGTGGGGGCAAGGCCTGCCTGTATGAAGGCGGAACACATGTGCCGGGCGTGATCGTCTGGCCGGGTCTTGCCAAGGCGGGAGCGCGCAGCGATGCGCTGATCCAGAGCGAGGACTACTACCCCACGCTGCTCGAAGCCCTCGCGATCCAGCCTGAGGCGGGGCAGATCTTTGACGGCCACAGCCTTCTGCCCGCGCTGAAAGGCGGCGATTTGCCAGGCAAGGCGGTCTTCCAGTACTTCCCGCATTCCTCTCCCAATGTGCCGGACTGGCTACCGCCCGGAGTGTCTGTGCATCGCGGCGACTGGAAGCTCATCCGCCTCTTTCACGGCGGGGAGAAAGGCGCGCACCGATACCTGCTTTTCAATCTGCACTATGACCCCGGCGAGAAGAGCAACCTTGCCGCACAGAAGCCCGAACTCGTGCAGGAGCTGGACACGCTGATCGAAGCGTTTCTGAAGGAAACCCATGCGGTGGTGCCGGTGCCGAATCCGGCCTTTGATGCGAAGCAGTATCATCCCGAGCTCGAAGGCAAGCCGCAGGCCAAGGCGAAAGCCAAGGCACCTGCCAGAGATGACGGCGATCCCGCACTGCAAGGCTGGAAGGCACGCGACTGCAAGGCGACGGTGAAGGACGGCATCGTGAGTGTGACCAACATCGGCTTTGAGTGCTTCCTCGGGTTCGCTGCAGGCAAGCACAGCGGGCCGACGACAGCGAAATTCCGCATCAAGGCCAAGGCGGGGACTTCGCATTTTGACTGGGTGCCAAACGGCGGCAAAGCGCAGCGCGTGCTCTTCACGCTGAAGGGAGGCGGCTGGGAGGAGATCAGCGTGCAGATTCCTGCTGCTGGACCGCTGGGCATCGTGCGGCTTTACCTGCCCATGCAGGAGCAGCGGATGGAGCTCGACTGGATCGAGCTTCGTTCGGAGGATGGCGGCAAGGTGACGCGGACAGAGTTTTGAAACAGCTCCACAGGCAATGGCCGGCTTGCAAATGAGCGGGAAACGCGCAAGCGATCGGCAGAATGAATCTCGCATCTCATCTGGACGCTCACAGGTTCGTCATCGTGCCGAATGTGCTCGATGCTTCAGCCCGCCATGCTATGGCTGCCTTGCTGGGTGATGCGAACGGAGCAGGCTCCCGTGGCATGCTGCGCGTCCGCGAGGTGGCTGAGCTGGCGCAGTCATTGCTGGCAGATCTGGTGAGTCCATATCTTGCCTGCAACCCCGTCCCGGTTCGCGGCATCTACTTTGACAAACGTCCGGAGACCAACTGGCTCGTGGCATGGCACCAGGACCTGACCCTTGCTCTCAAAGAGCAGACGGAGATGACTGGATTTGGTCCCTGGAGTGTGAGGGAAGGTGTGCCACATGTGCAGCCACCCATGATGCTGCTGGAGCAGATGCTGGCCGTGCGGCTGCACCTGGATGATGCCGATGCAGACAACGGAGCCTTGCGAGTGCTGCCGGGCACGCATCGGCTGGGCAGATTGAGCGCAGAAGCCATTCAGGAGTATCGTGAAACACGTGAAGAGGTGCTTTGCGAGGCCAAAGCCGGAGACGTGCTGCTGATGCGGCCTTTGCTGCTGCATGCGTCCTCCCGTTCCTCCAGCCCGAGAAGGCGACGCGTGCTGCACATTGAATATGCAGGTTTTGCACTGCCGGCGCCGCTGGAATGGCATGAGGCTCCTTGCCAGAGCGGCGACAAGCAGTGACTGGTGCGGCATCTGATTCCATCCTCATGAAACACCTCGTCCTGCTGCTGCCTGCACTTCTCCTGGCCCAATGCACCGCTCCGCTGCCGGACGGCATGCCGGGGAGTCTGACGCCGGTAACTTCCTGGGGCATGCCGCAGATCATCAATGTCTCGGCGTATGACCCGAAAGAGAAGCAGCGTGCCGGGCAGGGATACTCCGAGCATGATGTGTCTGCACTGCGGGCTAACGGGGCGAGCGCGCTCATCGCACGGGCGGGCAAAGGGGGAAATCTGGATGAGAAGTGCGGGAGTTTCCTCGCGGCGGCGGACCGCATCGGGCTGTTGCCGGGGGTTTATTACCGGCTGCAAAATCATGTGGATGCAGTGGCGCAGGCGGATCAGTTTTGCGCACGGGCGCACTCGCTGGCGCGTGGCCGGGCGTGGAATGCGCAGGCGCTGCTGCTGTGCGCAGACTTTGACGCGAACTCGCGGCTCGCGGACATCCTGCGGTTCATGGAACGGGTGGAATCTCGCACGGGCGTGGTGCCAGTGGCGTATCTGGAAAACAGCACGCATCTGAAGCAACTGCTCAGCAGCGCCGACCCGGCCACCAAGGCGAAGCTGCGCCGCATGCCCTACTGGCTGGCGCTGTATGCGCACGACAGTGGCGCGGGGCCGGTGTATCCGGCGCCGGGCAGCCCGCACGGACTGCTGAACCAATACCAAGTGTGGCCTGACTGGACGCTGTGGCAGTACGGCGGTGTGGACTGGGCGCATGGCCGCTCGCAGCCGAAGGTGTACAATCACGGCGCCTACCGCAACAGCCTCTACTTTGGCCATCTGGACCGCCCGGTGGAGCGCAATGTCTTCAATGGATCGCATGCGGAGCTGCAGTCGTTCTGGCAGCGGCATGGGCTGCCGCTGCGCTGAGGCCACGTCTCAGCAGGAGAAAAAGGCTATGCCGATTGGGCATATCCGTCACGACGAGGCGGCATTACCCGATGGTTGCCATGGCGTCGATGATGGTGGTGATGAAAGCACTCGACCTCACCCAACGTCCTCCCCACAGCCCCCGCGTCCGCCTCGGCGGTTACACCATCCTTCCACGCCTGCTCGACAAGGCACGGGCCACACTGGCCGGCACCCAAGGCGAATACGTCTATGACAGCCTGAACGACCGGCGCTTTTTCAGTTTCACCGGCATCGAGCCGGAGGCGCTGCTGGCACAGGTGAAAACCGGGGCGGGAGACTGGGACCTGCTGCTGTGGGTCAACGAACAGGCGACGCACAAGCGCAGCGTGCTGGAGATCAACCAGTGGTCCGACTGGACCGAGACGGTGGCCTTTAATGACGTCGCGATGCGTGAATGGTTCACCGAGCAGATCAAGCGCCTCAATCCCGCACGCGAAGACCTGCGCGGCACCTTCGACTACCTCGACCTGGACGACCACGTGAGCTTTGGCGGCGATGCCTAGGCGAAGGCTGCATTTTTTCACCACGCCTGCGGCGTCGTGAGCAAACCCAACAAACCCCAAAACAAAAACCAGATACGAACATGAAAACCAGACGACAAACCTTCGCAGCACTCGCGCTGATGGCCGCATGCACCTTCACGGGAGGCGCGGCCAGCGCCGCCAAACCCGGCAGGACGATGATGAACCCCGAGCCACATCCCATCACCTTCGGGAGCATCCAGGTGGACGGATTGAACATCGCCTTTCGTGAGGCGGGCGACCCGGCCAAGCCCAAGCTGGTGCTGCTGCACGGATTCCCATCGGGATCCCACCAGTACCGCGACCTGATCCGCTCGCTCTCAGACGCCTTCCACGTGATCGCGCCGGACTATCCCGGCTTTGGCCTCAGCGAAGTGCCTGACCCGGAAACCTATCGCTACACCTTTGACGGCATCTCCGAGATCGTGGAGCACTTTCTCAAGCTCAAAGGCTTTGAGCATTACGGGCTGTTCATGCAGGACTACGGCGGTCCGGTGGGATTCAGAATTGCAGTGCGCAATCCTGAGGCCCTCGACTGGCTGATCGTGCAGAACTCGAACGCCTATGAGTCCGGCTTCACCGCAGCGTGGGACGGCCTTCGTGGCGCGCTCTGGAAAAACCGCACGGCAGATACTGAGAAGCCGCTGACTGGCTTTTTCACCCATGACGCCATCAAGGGCATGTATGTCCAGGGTGCGAAGAATCCGGCCCTGATCAGCCCTGACAACTGGGAGTCTGACTTTGCCTTCATGCAGAGGCCGAACGCCGCGCGGCTGAACTTGGACCTATTCTACGACTACCGCAAAAACGTGGAGCTCTATCCCGTGTGGCAGGAGTTTCTGCGCAAGAACCAGCCGAAGACCCTCATCTTCTGGGGACAGGCGGACATCTTCTTCACGCCTGAGGGTGGAGAGGCCTACCTGAAGGACTTGCCCAATGCCGAAATGCACCGGCTGGAGGCGGGACACTTCGCCGTGGAGGACCACCTGGAGTTCATCTCCGAGAAAATGCACCGCTTTTACACCGAGAAGGTGGCGGGCCGGATGACGAGCGTGAAAAAGTAACCGGCTCTCGCATTCTCCGAGGAAGCCCCCCTGGGGCTTCCTCATTTTATTTCCGCCGCGACCTGCTTCAGCGCATCGACCAGCGCGCGTGTGGCGGTGGAGGCGCGGCCTTTCTGCCAGAGGACGATGAAGTCCCAGCGGGCCTCCTTATCGCTGACCGGCACAAAAGTCACGCCGGGGTGCTGCAGCTTTTCAAAGTAGCCGGGCAGCAATGTCACGGCGGACTCCGAGACGACCTGGGAGAGCACGTTGGAGATGCCGTCCACGACGACGGCGAAACGCGGCTTGAAACCAGCCGCTTTGCATAGCGCCGCCACCCAGCGATTGCGCCCGGGCACCTGATCTTCATCCACGCCGATGAAGTCGCGGCCCTTCAATTCTTTGAGAGCGATGTTTTTTCGCGCCGCGATGGGATCGTCATCCGCCACCGCCACACAGACATGCAGTGAGCGGAGTTTGGCGCTGTGAAACTCCCGTGCGGCCACCGCGCCCTCCTGGCCGATGAGGGCGAGATCGAGCTCTCCGGCGCGCAGGGCGTCGAGCTGCTCGCGAGGGGACATGTCGTGGAGCTTCAGTTTCACCTCCGGCTGTGATTTGCGCAGCCTTGCCAGAGCGGGGGTGAGCATGCTCTGCGCGGCGGAAAATAGGTAGCCCACGCGCAGCTCGGAGCGCTCTCCGCGTGCCTGACGGCGCAGCTCCGCCAGCGCGGCCTCGTAGCCTGCCACGAGCGGGGTCATGGACTTCACCAGCGCGTGGCCGAGGCCGGTGGGCTTCACGCCGCTGGTCTCGCGCTCCAGCAGCCTGCCGCCGAGCTCATGCTCCAGCGCCTGCATCTGGCGGCTCAGCGCGGGCTGGGTGATGCGCAGGCGCACGGCGGCGCGGTTGACGCTGCCTTCTTCGATCACGGTGAGGAGGGCTTTGATGCGGTCCATCATGACCCGGAGGGTATGCACATCCGGCATAACGGCAAGAGGAAGCCGGCATTACCCGCAGGTTCACGGGTGGCGCAGACTACGGGCGCTCCAGAAAGAGCCGAACCAACACCCACACCAACATACCACCCCATGAAACTTGCCATCATCATCACCTCCGATCCTCAAAACGGCGAAGAAGCCCTCGGCCGCGCCTTCAATGCCCTGGCCCTGGCGGTGGAGGCCCAGGCCAAGAACGACGAGGTCAATGTCGTGTTTGTCGGCACCGGCACCCGCTGGCCCGCCAGACTCGCGAAACCCACGAATCCGGCGCACGGCCTGTACGATGCCGTGCGTCCGGTCATCACCGGCGCCTCCTGCGGCTGTGCTGCTGTCTTTGGTGCGACGAAGGAAGTGGAAGCCTGCGGACTGCCTGAGATCAAGGACCATGCGCTGGCCGGCACACCCGGCCTGGCGAGCATCCGCCGATATCTGGCCGAAGGCTGGCAGACGCTCGTATTTTAAACCAGCGGACGAATTCACTGACATCAACCCCTCACTCCACCTCGACCATGGCCGACCGATACATGCATACCGTGCTCACGCCTGCCGTGCTCGAGGCGGAGCGTCATTACTACGGGCGGACGTATCCCGCCTTTGACAGCATGCCAGAGCGAGATGCGCTCACCGCCGCGGAGGCGGCCTTCATCTCCGAGCGCGATTCGTTTTACATGGCCACCATCACGGAAAACGGCTGGCCGTATCTCCAGCATCGCGGCGGGGCCAAGGGCTTCCTGCGCGTCACCGGACCGAATGAGCTCATATTTGCCGATCACGGCGGCAACCGCCAGATGATCAGCGTGGGCAGCCTGGAGAAGAACGACCGCGTGAGCCTCTTCCTCATGGACTACCCGGCGCGCGAGCGGCTGAAGATTCTCGGACATGCCCGCGTGCTGGATGCGCGCGAGCACGCGGATCTCGTGGCCAGGATCGCCCCGCCCGGAGGGCATGCGGCGAAGGTGGAGCGCATCTTTGTCATCGACGTTTTATCCTACGACTGGAACTGCCCCAAATTCATCACCCCACGCTTCACAGCCGCCGAAGTGCAGGAGGCCATCGCCCCGCTGAAGGCGCGCATTGCCGAACTCGAATCCCAGCTCAAACTGCAAACACCATGAACCCACGACCACCCCTGCCGCCGTTCACCGAAGAAACGGCGATCAAGAAAGTCCAGGCCGCTGAAGACGCCTGGAACAGCCGAGATCCTGAGCGCGTCTCTCTTGCTTACACACCCGACACCGAATGGCGCAACCGCGATGTCTTTCTCAATGGACGAGCCGAAGTGGTGGCGTTCCTGAAAAAGAAGTGGGCCAGGGAGCATGACTACCGGCTCAGGAAAACGCTGTGGGCCTTCACGGGAAACCGCATCGCCGTGCGCTTTGAGTACGAGTGGCATGACGACGCCGGCCAGTGGTGGCGCAGTCATGGCAACGAGAACTGGGAGTTTGATGAAAACGGCTACATGGCCAGACGCTACGCCAGCATCAATGACCAACCGATCCGCGAGGAGGAGCGTAAGTTCCGCTGGGAGCGGGCCTGAGGCTGCGCATCCCGATGCATCTCCATGAAACCAGTCATCCTCATCACCGGAGCCACACGAGGCATCGGCCTTGCTACGGCGAAGCAGCTCGCCGCACGCGGCGCGCAGGTCATCATTGGAAGTCGAGATGCGAAGCGGGCGGCTGAGGCAGCTGCGAAGGTGGGAAGTGGTGTGGCCAGCGTGGCACTCGACATCACGGATCAGGCGAGTGTGGATGGGGCGGTGAAACAGATAGCGCAGCAGTTTGGTCGGCTGGATGTGCTGGCAAACAACTCCGCCATCCTGTTGGATCACTATCAGAGCCTGCTGGAGCTGAAGCCCGAGGTGCTGCTGGAGACGCTGAAGACGAACGTGGTCGGCACGCTGCGCGTGAGCCAGGCCTTTGCGCCGCTGCTCGGCAAATCCGAAGCACCGCGCATCGTCAATGTCTCCAGCGGAGCGGGACAGCTGGACGGAGAACCGCAGGCCTGGGCGCCAGCGTACTGCATCAGCAAGACGGCGCTCAACATGCTCACGCAGCAGCTCACCGCCGCACTGCCAGAAGTGATGGTGAACAGCATGTGCCCCGGCTGGTGCCGCACGGAGATGGGCGGTGATGGCGCACCGCGCAGCCCGGAGGAGGGAGCGGACACGCTGACGTGGCTGGCGCTGGAGGCACCGCACACCCTGCGAGGGAAGTTCGTGAAGGACCGTGTGGTGATTCCCTGGTAGTTTGGAAGCATCCGCTTGTCAGCAGCGTTCTGGGTGCCATGCAACCAACCATTCTCTGGAGCTGTGCCGTCCTCACTTTGCTAACTCCCCTCTGCGCTGCCGATCTGGCAGGAGCTCCGGGCCCGGTGGGCACGACCTCAGGTGCCAAGCTGGTGCACCGGCTGGAGATCACGAAGCCGGGGGTGTATGAAAACTTTCGTGTGGATGCGCAGGGCCAGGGCGGGAACATTGTGAAGATCACGGCGGACGATGTCACGCTGCGCAACTGCGAGATCTTCAACGGCACCGGCAATGGCATGGGCGTCTTTGGCACGCGGGTGGTAATCGAGAACTGCCGCATTCACCACCTCCTCAACGGCACCTTTGAAAAGCAGAACGATGCCCATGGCATCACCGGCCGCTGGGGAGATGTGACCATCCGCAACTGCGACATCTCGCACATCACAGGCGACTGCATTCAGTTTGATCCGGACCGCAAGCTGCGCGGCAGCCTCACCATTGAGCAATGCCACCTGTGGGCAGGTCCGCTCGCTGAAGACGCAGCTGGATTCAAAGCGGGGCAGAGCCCGGGCGAGAATGCCTTTGACTCGAAGACTCCGCCCGATGGCGAGCGCTGCAAGCTCATCATCCGCCAGTGCTACATGCATGGGTGGAACCAGCCCAGCCAGATCTCGACACGTGCTGCGCTCAATTTGAAGGAGCACATTGATGCGGTGATCTCGCACTGCGTATTTGATGACAATGAGGTGGCCATCCGCGCACGTGGTCCGGGCGGGCGCGGAGATGCACGCGTGAGGGTGGAGGATTGCGCGATCTATCGCACGCAGGTGGGAGTGAGGGCGGAGGACAAAATCGAAAGCCTGAAGATACTACGCATGGCTTATGGCCCGGAAGTGAAGGTGCGCGAAGAGCGGCACGGCGGCAAGGATCTGCCCGGCTACGAAAACACGGGAGAGCATGAGGCACCGCCGATGGAGAGCCTGATCGTCAAACCCCGGTCTTGAGCCGGGCCTGCTGTGATTTGGTGAGGAAGTTCAGCGCCCTGGCCGAATCGGTGCGGATCCATGCGTTGACCTTCGTGGCTTGGGCAGGGGAGAGCGTCAGCCTTTCCGCCGGGGTGCCGCTGATCTGCTTTTTCTGATCGCTGACGGGTGCGGTGCGGTAGCCGGAGATGGTGCCGATCTTGAGCCGCGTGGCCTTGGCCGTGGGCAGCTCCGTCGCTGGCACCGAGACGGTGTTGGCGCACTCCACTTTCTCCGCTGCGGTGATGAGCTGCGGCAGCGAGATGACGGCGGGGTCGTATTTGACGAGTGTCACTTCATGCCCGCCCATGAAACCCGCCTCGGTGGTAATCACACCATCGATCTGGCCCAGCGCCATCTCGCCGGTCCAGAAGCAGTACATGGAAAACACGGCCTGTTTCAGCCCCGGTGAATTTTCAGCGGCCAGCAGCTGGAGGTAGGCGGGCACGGGCCGTTCGGCCTGCGTGAGCGCCGCGATCATGCGCTCGGCGATGCCACCGGTGTCCCACACCTGATCCTTGCGCGGGATGAGGTCCTCGCCCTGCCCATTGAGAAAGCGGACCACCTGGTAGTTCCACGCTGGCTCGCCGAAGCGCAGCAGCACCTCGGTGTCCCTCCCTCCCTTGTTGTTGTGGATGAGCAGCGGGGTGAACTCGGTCTCCACGGCTTCCACGATCTGGGGGTGGGACATCACCTCTCGGCCAAACTGCTTGCAGCCTGCGCAGCCGGGGATTTCCTGAAACAGGGCGAACACCGGCCTGCCCGTCTGGGCGCTGGAGGCCAGGGCGGTCTCCAGAATGCGGCCCCAGTGCACCTTTCCAGCCTCCTCGGGCTGTGCGGTGGTGCTGGCGGCAGAATAGGAGAGAGAAGTCAGCATGAGGGCGAGGGCGAGGAGTGCGTGCTTCATGCCGGTGAGAGGCGGCAGCCTGGAAATTATTTCACGAAAGACTTCGCCGGGCCAGCGTTTGAGGGGCAGACCATGAAGCGCCCTATATTCACCGCTCGCGCCCGTAACTCCATGAAGATCCTTTTGTTCGCATCTTTGTTCCTGGCTCTGCCGCTAGCATCCTTGGCAGCAGATAGACCCAACATCATCTTCATCCTCGCGGATGATCTCGGCTGGGGGGATCTGCGTTGCTACGGGCACCCGTATGCGAAGACGCCGAACCTCGACAGGCTGGCGGCGGACGGGACGCGGTTTACGAAGTTTCATGCCACGGGTGTGACGTGCTGCCCGGCGCGGACGGGGCTCATGACTGGGAAGTTTCCCGCGACGTTTCAGAAGTACCCCGCGAGCTATGGCTTTGGCAGCCGTGTCACCATCACGGAACTGCTGCAAAAGAACGGCTATGCCACCGGGCACTTTGGCAAATGGCACATCGGCCCGGTGCTGGAGCCGGGGACGTATGGCATCGATGTGATCGGCTCCGACCAGGGTGCGCCGGGCAAGCACCGCCAGTCCGATGACAAGCGCGGACGCGATGCGCCGATGTATGACCAGGCGATCAGCTTCATCGAGAAGCACAAGGAGGGGCCGTTTTACATCAACATCTGGGACCACATCTCCCACCATCCGGTGAACCCCACGCAGGCGGTGCTGGATGCGTTTGGCCCGCTGGAGCTGGACGAGTCGAAGTTCACTCCCGCGATGCAGGAGAAGTTTGAGACCTGCAAAAAACAGGGCGGCGACACCACCGCGCACCTGCGGGCTTTTCTGGCGGACGTGAAGTCGATGGATGATGAGATCGGGCGGCTGCTGCAAAAGCTTGATGAACTGGGCCTGCGCGAGAACACGCTGGTGGTTTTCTCCAGCGATCAGGGGGCTGCAGCGCTGCGTGACACGGAGGGTTCTGACACCAGGCCCAGGAAGAAGATCAAAGGGCCCGCCGGCAGTGACATCGATGCGATCCGTCTGAATGCGATGGGTTATGCGGGGCCGAACTTTCGCGGCGGCAAGCACACGGACCTGGAGGGCGGCGTGTGCGTGCCCTTCATCGTGCGCTGGCCGGCGAAGGTGCCTGCGGGGCGTGTGGATGAGCAGTCTGTGATCAGCGGTGCGGACTGGCTGCCCTCCCTCTGCGCCGTCACCGGCATTGCCATCAATGTGGCAGACTTTGACGGTGAAGATTCCTCCAAAGCGCTGCTCGGCAGCGTGCATGTGCGCAGCAAGCCGCTGTTCTGGAAGACGAACACGGAGAGAAGCGACCCCACGCTGCTTGTGGAAAACTGGAAGCTGCATGGCTCCCACCGGCGCCATGGAGAGGTCACGCTCTACGATCTGGCCGCCGATCCCGGTGAGAAGGTGAATCTGGCGGAGAAACAGCCGGAGGTGCTGAAGCGGCTCAGCGAGCAGCTCGACGCATGGACGGCCACGCTCCCGAAGACCTATGACCATGGCGATGACAAGGGGGACTGATCCGTGATGTGGTGATAAGCCCGAGGCGGCCACCACGTTCCGAAGTCCATCATGAAGAGCGCCGTTGTTGCATTCCTCCTGTCTGCCGCCTGCTGCGTACAGGCCGTCACTTTGAGCGAACTGGCCGCGAAGGGGCCCATCACCCTCTTCATCGCCAAGAAGGGTGTCGAGATGCCTACACATCACGACCAGACAAACAACCTCAAGGAAGACGACCGCGCGCTGCTGCTTTCTGACAAGGGACTCACTGACATCACCGGCATCAGCAAGCTCGTCGTTTTGGACGACGGAAAGCAGACGCCGCTGGGCAGCGTCAAGAACCTGCACCTCTTTCTGAACCACAACGACCTCACGGCGCTGCCGGAGGAGCTTGGCCAGATGAACAACGTCGCGTTCATGTATTTCGAGCACAACCAGCGGCTGCACAGCATCCCGGAAACGATCACGCAGATGGACGCGCTGGAAGGCATGTACTTCACCGACTGCGACTTTGCGGCGATTCCGCCGTTTGTGTTTGAGATGACGCGGCTGAAGAAGCTGCAGTTCTCCCAAAACCACCTCACCGAGCTGCCGGTCGCCCTTGGCAACCTCACGGAGCTGCGCCACTTCAACATGGCGGACAACCAGATCTCCAGCATCCCGGAAAGCATTTCCAAGCTCACGCGGCTGCGCGTGTGTGATCTCTCGGACAATCCCATCACCACGCTGCCAGAGGCTTTTGGGAAAGTGCAGATCGTCAACCAGCTGAGGGTGAAGAACTGCCCCATCACGTCCCTGCCCGCCGGCTTTGCCAGGATGCGCGCCACGATCGACATCACCGGCACGAAGATCGATGAGAGCAAGCTGCCGCCGGAGCTGCGCGCGAAGATTGGCACCGAAAAGCCGCCAGGCTCAAAAGAGCCGGAGAAGATGATCGTGAAGAAAAAGGAGAAGCCGCAGAAAGACCGCAAGTAGCCTGCGTCAGCCGTGGATTTCAACAGGACGGCGCCCTGTTACGGACCAAGTGCCCGGAACGCAGAGGCATGCGTGAAAGAGTTCCGAACTGGCTTCGTGCAGTACATCGACACAGCCCCGACCATCTGCATGAAGACTCTGCTCATCTCCCTGATCTCCTCCTTTGTCGTATTGCTGGCACCGCTGGCTGCCAAACAGCCAAATGTGGTCATCATCCTCGCGGATGATCTGGGCTATGGAGACCTGGGCTGCTACGGGCACCCGAAGATCAAGACGCCAAACCTGGACCGGATGGCGGCGGAGGGTGCGAGGCTCACGCAGTTCAACTGCCCCGCACCGTTTTGCGCGCCCACGCGATCGGCACTAATGACGGGTCGGTATCCGTTTCGCTGCGGCATGACGCAGAACCCGGCGCCCGATGGAGGGCCTGCGGCAGATGCGCTGCACCTGCCGGAGAAGGAGGTGACGCTGGCGCAGGTGCTGAAAAAATCCGGCTATGCCACGGGCATGGTGGGGAAGTGGCATCTGGGCCACAAGGCGGGATTCCTGCCCACGGACCGTGGATTTGACGAGTACTACGGCATCCCGTACTCGAATGACATGAGGCCGGTGCAGGTGCTGGAAGGCACGCAGGTCATCGAATACCCCGTGGTGCAGGCCACGCTGACGCGGCGCTACACGGAGCGCGCGCTGGGCTTCATCGAGCGCAGCAAGGAGCAGCCGTTCTTCCTATATCTGGCGGAGGCCATGCCGCACAAGCCGCTGGCGGTTTCGGAGGCATTCTACAAAAAGAGTGATGCCGGACTCTATGGCGATGCCGTGGCGGAGCTGGACTGGAGCGTGGGCCAGGTGCTGGCGAAGCTGAAGGAGCTGGGGCTGGATGACAACACGCTGGTGCTCTTCAGCAGTGACAATGGTGCTTGGTTTGGCGGCAGCTGCAGCGGCCTGCGGGGCATGAAGTCCGCCCAGTGGGAGGGTGGCTACCGCGTGCCAATGATTGCGCGCTGGCCGGGCCGGATCCCCGCCGGGCAGGTGAGCGAGGAGATGGCGATCACGATGGACTTGTTTGCCACGGTGCTGGAGGTGACGGGGGCGAAGATGCCGGATGACCGGGTGCTGGACGGGCGCAGTCTCATGCCGCTGCTCTCCGGGAAGGCGAAATCGCCGCATGAATACCTCTTTGGCCATCTCAACTCCAAGCTGGCCAACGTCCGTGACGCTCGCTGGAAGCTGCACGTGCTGCCCGCCACGCAGATCAAGCTGAAGCCCGAAGCCGATGGCAAATGGCTGGACCCGCGCGCGCCGGATGGTGTGACGATTCTCGCCCCGTATGAGCAGTACAACCTCGATGCCTTCCCCGGTCTGAACACCGGAGACACCGCTGCAAAGATGCAGCTCTTTGACCTGAAGAATGATCCCGGTGAGCAACATGATGTGGCCGCGCAGCACCCTGAAGAGGTGAAGCGCCTGCTGGCCGCCTACGAGGCGATGAACAAGGATGTTCCGGTCGTGGATGAAGTGAAGCGTGCGCCCTACAAAAAGTAGCACACGGGAAGAGGCGGAGGCACTGTGTTGAAAGAGCGGCGCTTTCGCTTCGTCCTCACTCTTCCGACCATGAAACTTGCCCTGACTTTTTTCTTTGCCCTGGCTTTGAATGCGTTTGCTGATCTTGCAGGCAGCAGGCCGAACATCATACTCGTCATGACAGATGATCAAGGCTACGCGCAGATGGGCTGCGTAGGCCACCCCTGGCTGAAAACACCGAACATCGACGCGCTGCATGACAAGAGCCTGCGCTTCACCCGCTTCCTGGTCAGTCCCACTTGCTCGCCCACACGCAGCGCCATCATGACCGGGCGGCATGATCTCAAAAACGGCATCACGCACACCATTTTGGAGCGCGAGCGCATGACGCTGAATGCGACGATTCTGCCGCAGGTGCTCAAGACCAAGGGCTACAGCTCCGGCATCTTTGGTAAATGGCACCTGGGCGACGAAGAAGCGTATCAGCCGCACAAGCGCGGCTTTGACGAGGCCTTTATCCACGGGGCAGGCGGCATCGGTCAGGCCTACGACTGCTCCTGCGCAGATGCGCCGGACAACAAGTACATGGACCCCGTGATCCGCCACAACGGCAGCTTTGTGAAGACGCACGGCTTCTGCACGGATGTCTTTTTCACCGCCGCGCTGGGGTGGATCAAGCAGCAGAAGGACAGCGGCAAGCCGTTCTTCACCTACATCGCCACCAACGCGCCGCACGGCCCCTACACCGCGCCGGAGAAGAATGCGAAGCGCTTCACCGATCTCGGCTTTGCCAAAGAACAGGCCGGATTCTACGGCATGATCGAGAACATTGACGAAAACATGGGCCGTCTAGCGGAGAAGCTGAAGGAGTGGGATCTGTACAAAAACACGGTGGTCATCTTCATGTCTGACAACGGCACTACCGGTGGTGGACCGGGAGTTCCTGGCAAGGACATCGTACCGGGCTATCCTTTCTTCAATGGTGACCAGGTCGGCCTGAAAGGCTCCACGGATGAAGGCGGCGTGCGCGTGCCTTTCTTCATCCGCTGGGACGGCCACATCCATCCAGGGCGCGACATCAAGACGATCGCCGCGCACATCGATCTGCTGCCCACCTTTGCCGCGCTGGCCGGTGCCGAGCTGCCGAAGAACCAGGTGGAAGGCCGCAGCCTGCTGCCGCTGATCGAAGACAAGGCCGGGAACTGGGAGGACCGCTACCTCTTCAGCCATGTGGCCCGCTGGCCCACAGGCGTGGAGCCGAACACGCAGGAGTTCCTCAACTACGGCGTGCGCAACCAGCGCTTTCGCTACGTGGGGCCACGGGCTGCTGGCGGAAATCCCAAAAAGAAAAAGCAGGCCGCCGCACAGCCTGCCAAAGGAGCACTCTACGACCTCGAAGCCGACCCCTATCAGAAGACGGATGTGAGCGCCGACTATCCCGAAGTGGTGCAAAAAATGAACACCGCCTACGAGGCCTTCTGGAAGGAGGCGCGCCCGCTCATGGTGAACGAGACCGCGCCCATGTCTCCCACGAAACCCTTCTGGGAGCTTTATGAGAAGCAGCAGAAATCCGGTGGCATTCCCGACTGGGCGCCGCCTGCGCTTTAAGCGGGAGCGGTGCTGGCCTGTCGTGGCTGATACACGCAGGCCGGATCTTCTGAGAAGGGATCGCCAGTGACGCCGTAGGCGCGTGCGCGGGAGCCGCCGCAGACGGTGCGGAACTCACAGCGTCCGCATTTGCCGCCGAGGGCGTCGTTGTCGCGCAGGGAGACGAAGAGCGGATGATGGCGGTAGATTTCTGCCGGGTGCTCGTCGCGCACATTGCCGCAGTCAAAGGGCAGGAAACCGCTGGGAGACACCACGCCGGTGTGCGAGATGAACATGACGCCGCGCCCGTCGCGAATGCCGAGCGGTGAGCGCATGCCGGGACGCTGCCTGCCGCCGGCACCATGCCGCTGGATGAGCACGCGGCGGAAGTGGTGGCCCTCGGTGGTTTTGATTGCGAACGGGGCCTTGCCAACGAGCGAGGCCATGTCTTGAAATACGTGTTCGATGTCCAAAGGATCAGGCAGATCTGCGATGCCTGCACGACCTGTCGGCACCAGCAGAAAGACGCTCCACATGGCGGGCTTCAGCTCAAACATGAGCTTCTTGAAGGCTTCGTATTCGCGCAGGTTGCCGCGTGTGAGCGTGGTGTTGATCTGCACGCTCAGGTCCGCCGCATGGGCGCGGTGCACGGCGGCGATGGTGCGGTCAAACGTGCCGCCCACACCGCGAAAGGCATCGTGAGTCTGCCGTGTGGCACCGTCCAGGCTCAGCGAGATGCGCTCCACACCCGCTGCTTTGATTTCGGAAAAGTCGGCGTGCATCAGCCGTGCCGTGGCCGAAGGGCTGAGACCCACGTGCAGTCCAGCGGCTGTGGCTTCGCGCACGAGATCAAGTGCATCCGTGCGCATGAGGGGATCGCCCCCGGTGAGGATGAGCATGGGGGGGGTCAGCTCTGCGAGCTGACGGATCAGGCGGCTTGATTCCTCGCGGTTCAGCTCATCCGGATGGCGGTGGGACTGCGCCTCGGCCCGGCAGTGTTTGCACGCCAGCGCACAGGCTCGGGTGATCTCCCAGAAGACGAGGAAGGGGCGGGCATCAAAGCCGTCATAGGCCATCGATTCCACCTTGGACCATTCGGGATTGTTCAGCGCGGTGCTCATGAAGGAACTAACGGGAGAAGTGCGTGGCAGTCCCTTCTGCACGTGGGGAATGCTGTGCTGATTTTGCGGGCCTACTCCTCGTCCCGCTTCACGAAGCGTCTGCGGTGCCATAGCAGCCAGAAGAGAGCCAGCAGCGCCCACGTCACTGCGGCGTAGATGTGATGGGAGACGGTGGTGGAGGGAGCCCAGGCGGGGGTGGCGCGAGTGATGGCGGCTAGGACGCCGAGGAAGACCAGAAAGCGCACCCACTTGCTCGTCGCAAAGAAGCCGTCGAGGTCGCCGCTGTGACCGAAGAGTACGCGGCTGCCCACGATGAGCATGAGCATGCCGAAGCCGCCGATGTAGAGGAGGTGCTCCACGCTGACGTGCTGCGTGTAGAAAGGCCCGGCAAGCGCCAGACCGAGCCAGCCGACAGCAAGCGCCCAGAACAAGCCTGTGGTGAGGGATCCGCTCTGCGATGTTTTCCAACGCACCTCAATGAGCAGATAGCCCGCCGCGATGCCAGCCCGCAGCGCATAGCCAGGCAGCACCCAGCCATGTGCCTCCATGAAAAAGCTCATCACCACCAGCACCGCTGCAGACGCAGCCCTCTGCAGCTTCGCTCGGCTCTGAGCCGCAGTCTTCGGATCACCAAAATCTCCGCCGAGCATGCGTGGAAACACAAACGCGCCGATGCCGAGAACGGGGGGTAGCAGCAGGCCCTGATAGAGCAGCAGATTTGCCAGACGCAGGCGCTGAGGATCAAGCAGAGTGGCTGGAGCAAGCAGCAGTGATGCACCTGTGATGCCGCAGAGCAGGCCGGTGAGTGCGAGGAGCAGCTGCGGAGGCGGTGCCTCTTTGCGGAACTTCGCCACGCGGACCACGAGGCATAGCAGCAGCGATCCAAGCAGTGCGATGAAGCAGGCGTCCCCCCACGCCATGCGCAGGCTGAGGTGCGCGATGCCGCAGGCCTGATGCAGCACGAAGAGCCAGAGAAGCTCCGGCGGTGTGAGCTTGGGTGCGGTGGCCATGCGCGGCCCGGCGGTGCCGAGAAAGCCGACGACGAAAGCCGCGCCAAAGGCCTCGATCATGATCCGTGCGTGAATGAGCCCCGGATAAAAGCCAAACTGCTGCGCATAATACAACGGCCACAGAGCCACGCCGATGATGCTCCATACTGCACCGCTGAAGAAGAAGATGCGATAGGGCTCTGAAGCGAGCCAACGCAGGCCGCCACGACGTGGCCCGGTGGCGCGGTGCTTCTTGTGTTTGCAGGCGGGAAACTGGCTCATGCGGCTGGCTGCTGATAACGTGAGTAACGCGCGAGTTGTTCCGGGGTGAGGTTTGCGGGATCGAACCGGGGATCCGGAACACCATTGATGCGGGAGTAGATGACGTTCGCCATGTCAGCCGCACAGTTTTTGATGTGCTCGGCACGTTCTCCGGCAAAGAGATCGTCCACCGTGCGGCGGAAGAGCTGCAGCCAGTGGTCAAACTTGTCGCGGCCCATGTCCGTCAGCGGCACGAGTTTGGCATGTGCCGCGAGTGGATTGCCCGTGAAGCCGCCGGTGCGGAAGAGCACCGTCTCCCAGAAGGCGTACATTTTCGGCAGGTGAGTGGTCCAGTTAGTGTGAGCGACCTCGTTGAAGATGAAGCCCAGCACCTCGTCGGTGCGCACGCGGTCATAGAAGGTGTTCACCAGTGTTTCTATTTCGGCGCAGCCGGTGATGTCAGGCTTGGTCTCAAACATGCATCCACCATGCAACATTAACCGGCCATGTCGCTCTCCTCTTTCTGTGACGTCGTGTGCAGAAATTGGCGTGGCGGCCTGTGCGCAATAAAAGCGCATCTCTGCACAGGATCGGCGCATTGATGCATTTCCGATGCAACTTATTAGATGGTCCAATCCAACCATGAAACTCATCCTCTCAACTATCGCCACCATCACCGCTGTCATGACTCTGCTGGTCAACGCCGCCGCACTTGCCGTCGATCCCGCAGCTGTGGCCACAGAAGCAGCCACCAACACGATCTGCCCGATCAGCGGCAAGCCTGCCGATCCTGCAATCACCGCCAGCTATGAAGGCCGCAAGTGGTCGTTTGCGAAAGAAGAGTGCAAAGCCAAGTGGCTGAAGGCTCGGGAAGACAGCCTGTACCAGAAGCTGGGTGGCAAAGCCGCCATGGACGCCGCGATTGACGCCTTCTATGTGAAGGTGCTGGCCGATGACCGTGTGAAGCACTTCTTTGATGATGTGAGCATGGACAAGCAGCGCCGGAAGCAGAAGGAATTTCTCAGCGCTGCCTTCGGCGGCCCGCTGCCCTGGACCGGCAAGGACATGCGCAAAGCTCACGACGGCATGGGCCTGACCGAGGAGCATTTCAACGCCATCGCAGAAAACCTTGTGAGCACCCTGAAGGATCTCAAAATTAGCCAGGATCTCATTGACCAGGTCGTGGCAGTCGCACTCACGACCAAGGACGATGTGCTTGGCCGTCCGAAGAAGGCCAGCTGAGAGCGGTCCATCTCTCGTTGACCCAAATGCCGCCGCAGTGAGTGCCAGGAGTCGCTCGCTGCGGCGGTTTCGTTTTTGATGAAAAAGAGGGTGAATCGCGACCTGTCAGAGCGTTTGATCACCCGTCATGAGGTTTGCTTTCTTCTCCACCATTCTCTGTTTTGCCACTTCCCTGCATGCCGAAAAAGTCGGCCCCTGGGATCTGGATGCGCTCAAAAGCAACGTGCCCGCCATGAAGTGGGTGAGGCAGGACCAGCCGATCCATTCGCTGACCTACGCGGGAGAGAAATACCAGGGCAAGGAAACAGAAGTTTTTGCCTTTTATGCCTCGCCGATCACGCTGGGGGAGGCGAAGCCGGGCGCAAAGTTTCCAGGCGTGGTACTGATCCACGGTGGTGGCGGCACAGCCTTTGCAGACTGGGTGCATCTCTGGGCCAAGCGCGGCTACGCGGCCATTGCGATGGATCTGAACGGCTCACGGCCGCCGGAAGCGGAGTTTGATCCCAAGACCGGCATGGCGATCGGCAACGGGCATCGTGGCGAACGCAAGCGTCTGGCCAATGGCGGCCCGCCGCATGGGCATCCGGAAAAATTTGACTGCATCTTGACACCGGACACGAGCGATGACTGGCCCTTTCACGCTGCTGCCAGCGTGATGCGTGCGCACTCGCTGCTGCGCAGCTTTGCGGAGGTGGACGCAGAGCACACAGCGGTGACAGGCATCAGCTGGGGCGGCTACACGACCTGCCTCGTGGCTTCGCTGGATGACCGCTTCAAGGCCGCCGTGCCTGTCTATGGCTGCGGCTTCCTCCATGAGGGCGAGTCCGTGCAGAAGCCCAGCATCGACAAGCTGGACCCCGAGCACCGTGCGCTGTGGGTGAAGGAATACGACCCCGGCAGCCTGCTGCCCCGCTGCCGCGTGCCCATGCTCTTTGTGAACGGGACGAACGACGTGCACTACGTGTTGGACAGCTACATGAAGAGCTACAACGTAGTGCCCGGAGAGAAGCACATCCGCATCCAGGTGAAGATGCCGCATGGACATCCGCCTGGATGGGCACCGAAGGAGATCGGGATCTTTATTGATTCGAAGTGCCGGGGCGGAGATCCGCTGCCGAATCCGGCTGCACCTGTGGTCTCAGGTGACAAGGTCACGGTGAGCTGCGAGAGCAAGGTCCCGCTGAAGAAGGCTGAGCTGAACTATACCACGGACACGGGCCTGCGCTCGAAACGCGAGTGGAAGTCCATCCCCGCCACAATCCAGGGCAGCACCATCACCGCGCCCAAACCACCCGCCGAGGCCAACACGTGGTACATCGGCGTGACCGATGAGCGCGATGCGATGGTGAGCACTGTGGTTGAGTTTGCCAAGTAACTCCTGATTGGTGCACTGCCATGTTTGCTACTGCGCAAAAAATCCGGCTCGTCTCCATCGACGCCTTGCGCGGTTTTGACATGCTCATGATCGCTGGAGCGGGGCAGGTGATCCATCAGCTGCAGGGGAAAACAGGGCTGGCATGGGTGGATGCGGTGGCAGGGCAGTTCACGCATCCGGCGTGGTTTGGCTTTACCTTTTACGACTGCATCTTTCCGCTCTTCCTCTTTCTCGCGGGGGTGTCGATTCCGTTTTCGCTGGCCAAGGCTGTGGCGCAGGGCACGCCTAAAGGCGAGCTGTATCAGAAGGCCTTCCTACGCCTGCTCATCCTCGCCGCGCTGGGCTTTCTGGACAAAAACGCGCCCATCCCGTTCTTTGACCCGCACCAGATGCGCTTGGGCAGTGTGCTGGGACGCATAGGTCTGGCGGGTTTTGTGAGCGTGGTGCTGTATCTGAACCTGAACTCCACCAAGCGCCTCTGCGTGGCGGCAGGCATTCTGCTGGCTTACTACGCCACGCTCTTCCTTGTTCCGGTGCCCGGCTTTGGTGCGGGAAATCTGACCTTTGAGGGCAATCTCGTGGGATGGTTTGACCGCACGTTTCTTCCCGGCCGTTTGCTGCAGGTCACCTACGATGAGCTTGGCCTGCTCACGCAGTTTCCCGCCATGTGCCTGACGATCTTCGGTGTCTTCGCCGGGGAGCTGCTCCAGAGCCACACGAGCAAGCCATCGGCAAAGTTTCGCCAGCTGGTGTTCGCGGGGGCGGTGTGTCTCGCCCTCGGCCTGCTTTGGAGCGTGCATTTCCCCATCGCCAAGCGGATGTGGACGAGCTCCTTTATCCTGGTGACGACCGGCATCTCTTTCACGCTGCTGGCGGTGTTTTACGGCATCATCGACCTCCTGAACTTCAAGCGCTGGGCCTTTCCGCTGGTGGTCGTGGGCATGAACAGCCTCACGATCTACATGGTGTACCACTTCGTGGATTTTGGCCACACTTCCAAGCTGCTCTTCAGCGGCCTCTATCAGCCGCTGGACCCAAAATGGCATGGCGTGATGGAAAGCACCGGCGGCCTGCTGCTGGTGTGGCTTTTTCTCTATGCGCTTTATCGCCGGCAGATCTTCTTCAAGGCATGATGGTTTGAACCTGGAAAAAGCAAATTATGTGATGGGCGCACCTGATCGCCAACGTTCCATCGCGCCATGAAACGAAAGATTTCCCGACGCACCGGACTGAAGCTGATGACGGCAGGCACACTCATGGGCCTCGGTTCCCGTGAAAGGGCCACCGCCGCGCCAGCCAAGACCGACGCCGCAACAGATGTCTGGGCGAAAACGCATGACCGCGTGTTTTTGGGCGGGGAGTTCTGGGCGAATCCGATGGAGGACTGGCGCGTGAGCGAGGGCGGCGCTGAGTGTCTGAGCATGGCGGGTGGACGCAGCGTGCATTCGCTGACACATCAGCTGACACAAGGTGGCGGTTTCACCATGAGCGTGACATTGACGCGGCTGGAGACTGGCAAGGCGGACGGCGGCGCGGGCTTTCGCATCGGCCTGCGCAGCGAGATCAAGGAGCATCGCAGCAACTGCTTTGTGCAGAAGGGCATCAACGCCGGATGGCAGGGAGATCAGCTCGTGCTCGGTCCAAAGACTGTGCCTGTGAAAGACGGCAGTGCTTTGAAGCAGGTGCGGCTGACGCTGAAAGGAGCAACGGAACTCGACAAGAGCATTTTGACGCTGAGCGCGTACGCCGTGGACTCCGGAGCGCTGCTAGACACGGTTACCGACACATTCCGCGCAGACGAGATCCTGGGCAATGTGTCCATCGCCAACAACTTCGCCGCCGGTGCGGTGGCGGGCGCAAAGAAGAATGCGAACAAGGCCAAGGCAGGCGCGCCAGGCGCAGGACGCTACCGTTTTCAAAACTGGACGATGGAAGGCAATGCCTTCACCGTGACACCAGGCAACCAGTTTGGCCCGCTGCTGTGGTCCATGTATTCTCTGAGCGATTCGCGCACCGACGAGGGCTTTGTGATGAAGCTCAGCGCGCTCACGGGCCCGATGGGAGCAAAGGACAACCAGGTGGTCGAGCTGCTGGTGAAGAAGGGTGGCGAGTGGAAGTCTCTTGGCGAAGCGAAGCTGGACCTGGATGCCTGGGTGGCGACCTTCCGCATTCCCAAATGGGATGCCAAAAAGGCCACGCCCTACAAGGTGGTGTATCGTGAGAAGCATACTGACGGCAGCGAGACGCCGCATGAGTGGGCGGGCACCATCAAGGCAAACCCCGAAGGCAGACCGCTGCGCATGGCGGCGTTGACCTGCCAGAACGACTACGGCTTCCCCTACGCACCCGTGGCGGAGAATCTCATCAAGCTCGATCCCGATCTCGTCTTTTTTTCCGGGGATCAGATCTATGAGAACCACGGCGGCTTTGGCATCATCCGCGAGCCTGCGGAGCCGGCCATCCTGAACTACCTGCGCAAGTTTTACCAGCATGGCTGGGCCTTCCGCGAAGTGATGCGCAATGCACCCACGCTCTGCCTGCCGGACGATCACGATGTCTTTCAGGGGAACATCTGGGGCGAGGGCGGCAAGAAGATGGACGTGGGCGACACAGGCGCCTCCTCCAAGGGCGGGTACATCGAGCCCGCGCGCATGGTCAATGCGGTGCACAAGACAAATGTGGCGCATCATCCTGATGCATATGATCCCAAGCCGGTGCTGCAGGACATCAGCGTCTACTACGGCGACATGGTCTATGGCGGCGTGAGCTTTGCCATCATCGCCGACCGTCAGTGGAAGAGCGGCCCAGAGCATGTGGAGACTGGCGCTGGCCGTGCGGATCACGTTCCTGATCCCAACTTTGACACTTCGAAACTCGATAAGCCAGGCCTGGTGCTGCTGGGAGAGCGGCAGGAGGAGTTTCTCAAAAAATGGGCACGGGACTGGCGCGGGCACACGCTGAAGGCCGTGCTCAGCCAGACGGTGTTTGCCAATGTGGCGACCCACCACGGCGGGCCGGACGGCTACCTGAAGGCCGATCTCGACTCCGGCGGCTGGCCGCAAACGCCGCGCAATCGCGCTGTGGAAATCCTGCGCGCCTCCATGGCGCTGCACATCAATGGCGACCAGCATCTCACTACGCTGACGCAGTACGGCGTGGAGAAGCAGCGCGACAGCAACTGGTCCTTCTGCACACCTGCGATCTCCGCCGGGTATCCGCGCTGGTGGCGGCCGGATGAACTCAAGATGCCGCATGAGAACCGCCCCAAGCATGGCCTGCCAGACACGGGCGAATTCATCGACGGCCTGGGCAACAAGGCCTACGTGTACGCCGTGGGCAACCCCGAAGTGGGCAAGGCGCCGAACCGCTACGACAAGGCGCACGAGAAGGGCAGCGGCTTTGGCTTCATCACCTTCGACACGGAGAAGAAGACTTACTTCATCGAATCCTTCCGCTTTCTCATCGACGCCACGGACGGCCAGCCCGGCAACCAGTTTCCCGGCTGGCCGGTGACGATTCACCAGAAGGAGAACCGTGGAGAGAATGTGATCGGGTGAAGGACAGATACGCGCGCGTCTGCCTGCGTGTCAGGCATTCCGATTCATCGACCTTTGGTTCCTTCAGCGGATGTATATGCTCGCATTTCCCGCATGACTTCCTACTCCGAGCGACGAGCATCCGTGCCGCTCCGCCCCCACCTATGCGCCGCCTTGACCAGCTTCTCTCCTCTCTCGGTTACTGCTCACGCCGGGAGGCGATGGCGTTTGTCAAAGACGGGCGGGTGAAGCTGGGTGGCGTGGTGGTGAAGCGCTCTGACCAGCGCGTGGACGCCGCGCAGATCACCGTGGATGACCAGCCTCTTGAAGCGCCCGACGGGCTGCTGGCGATGCTTCACAAGCCTGTGGGCTATGCCTGCACGCACAGCGCCGACGAAGGCCCGAACATCTACGAACTCCTTCCCTCCCACTGGCCGGACCGCAACCCGGTGGTGACGAGCGTGGGCCGTCTGGACAAAGACACGAGCGGCCTGCTGCTGGTGTCTGACATTGGCAGCCTCGTGCATCGCTACACTTCGCCAAAGTCGGAGATCGAGAAGACTTACTTTGTGGAGGTGGACAAGCCGCTCGATCCGGCGCTGATGGAGGTTTTTGCCAAAGGAGACCTCATGCTGCGCGGAGAGGAAAAGCCCTGCCTGCCTGCGAAGCTGGAGGTTGTTTCGGATCTCAACGCGCGGCTTACGATCACGGAAGGGCGCTACCATCAGGTGCGGCGAATGTTTGCCAGCCAGGGCTGGCATGTGGAGAAGCTGCACCGGGAGCGCTTTGGCCCGTATGAGCTGGGAGATCTGGCTGAGGGGGAGTGGAGGATGCTTTCGCTGGAACAAGCGGGCTTATGATCTCGTTCAGGCAGCATGAAAATGCTGCTTCCGTTACTCGCGCTGGCCTTCACCTCGGTCGCGTTCGCTGCTCGCCCCAACATCCTGCTCGTGCTGGATGACGACCTGGGCTACGGCGATCTGGGGTGCTATGGAGCCAAGGACGTGTTCACGCCCAACCTCGACAAATTCGCCGCCGAGGGGCTGCGCTTCACCTCCTGCTACGCGGCCCATCCAAACTGCTCGCCCTCGCGCACGGCGCTCATGACAGGGCGTACACCCACGCGCGTGGGTGTACGGGACTGGATTCCTGAAGACTCACCAGTGCACGTGCGCAGGAGCGAGATCACCATCGCAAAGCTGCTGCAGGAGGCAGGCTACAGCACCTGCCACGTGGGCAAGTGGCACATGAACGGGGAGTTCAACAAACCCACGCAGCCGCAGCCCAATGACCACGGCTTTGACCACTGGTTCTCCACGCACAACAACGCCTACCCCAATCACCACAACCCGGACAACTTCGTGCGCAATGGCGCAGCCGTGGGCAAACTGGAAGGCTACGCCGCGCATCTTGTGGTGGATGAGGCGCTGCGCTGGCTGGATGCGCGGGACAAAACCAAGCCCTTCTTTGCCTATGTCTGCATCCACGAGCCGCACGAACCCATCGCCTCAGATCCGAAGTACGCCGCGCTCTATCCTTCGGCTGATCCCAGCTACAGCGGACACCATGGCAACATCTCGCAGATGGACGCCGCTTTTGGCCGACTGATGAAAAAACTGGATGACTCCGGCCTGCGGAAGAACACGCTGGTGCTCTTCACCAGTGACAACGGGCCTGCCATCACCGCGCAGCACCCGCATGGCTCCGCCGGGCCTCTGCGCGATAAAAAAGGCAGCATCTGGGAGGGAGGCATCCGCATTCCCGGCATCCTGCGCTGGCCGGGAAAAACGAAGCCCGGCACGGTAAGCGATGCACCGATCAGCGGTGTGGATTTCCTGCCGACGATGTGCGCCGTGGTCGGACTGCAGACGCCGCAGGACCGGGTGATCGATGGCACCAGCTGGCTGCCGGTGCTGGAGGGACACACCTTGGAACGCAAGACCCCGCTCTACTGGCACTTTAACCGCGCCACGAGCGAACCCAAGGTGGCCATGCGTGTGGGCGACTGGAAGATCCTGGCCACGCTGGTCAAGCCCGCAGCGACTCGTGGCAATGACATCACTGAACGAACCGAGCATGATTTCAAAGAGGCAAAGCTGCAGGATTTCTTGCTCTTCAATCTCAAAATGGACATCGGAGAGAAGCAGGACATGGCTGCCTCCGAACCTGCACGACTGGCGAAGATGCGGAAGCAACTGGAAGCCAAGTACGCCGAGGTGCAGCAGGAGTCTCCGATCTGGCCGGCTTGGAAGTTTACCGGAGCTGAGGGAAAGAAGATCCAGTGGCCAGACTACGTGAAGCAAAAAAAAGCAGCGCCCAAGAAACCTTGAACGCTGCCCTAGGAAAGCTGGGCTGGTCTTCAGCCGTGCGGATCAATGATGATGACCGCCGTGGCCACCAAAATGGCCGCCGCCAAAGGAGCCACCACCAAAGGAGCCACCGCCATGCAGGGTGTGGCCGCCACCGAAGGAGGAACCGCCAAAGGGGCCACCACCGCCGCCATGCAGAGTATGACCGCCGAAGGAGGAGCCGCCAAAGCTGTGCCCACTGCTAAACGGAACACCTCTGAAGCCGATGGAGTCGCCGTGCAGGGTGCGATGCATCGTCGGGTATGAAGAACCGCCAAAGCTGCGACCGAAGTTGGCAAAGTTGGTATGGCTCAGGAGCGGAGAGCCATAATGACTGCGGTTGTAGCCGTAGCTGCTGTAGGAGCGGTAGGGGTAGTAGCTCCGGTAGCTGCTGTTATAGGCATAGGGGCGGGAGTAGCCGCCGTAGAAGGTGCTAAGTCCGAGCAGCGGAGCATAACTGCTGTAGTAGGGGTAGCCATAACTTCCGTACCCATTGTATCCGCCGTACCCGCCATAGCCACCGTATCCGTAACCGTACCCTGGATACCCATAGATATCGCAGGAGGTAAGTGAGCATGCAGCGATGAGCGCGCCGCATAGGAGGAGAAGTTTCGTTTTCATAACATCGAGTTCGACGCCCTATGCCGGGAACTATTCAGAAAAAATTACATCTTTCTTTAAAACCAACCATACCCTGAGTTGATCACCGGCTACAAGAGTGAATGGTGGACACTTATTCATTCGCATTCATTCATGTCCGCAGAATCCGTCACACCTGCCATACTTTTTACACTGACTCAGGAATCCGCCCGCGTGCTGGGCTGCCTCGTGGAAAAGGAGATCACCCTGCCGGACTACTACCCGATGACGCTGAATGCGCTGGTGACCGCATGCAACCAGACGACGAACCGCGACCCCATCGTGCGCTATGACGAGCGCACCGTACTGCGGGCGCTGGAGTCTCTAAAATCACACGGCTATGTGTTTGAGGTCAACATCGTGGGCGGACGCACGCTGAAGTACCGGCATAATCTGAAAGGCAAGCTGCCCGGCCTGGAGCGCCAGCACATGGCGCTGCTGTGCATGCTGCTGCTGCGCGGATCCCAGACCGCCGGAGAGCTGCGCCAGCGCACGGAGCGCCTGTTTGAGTTTCCCGAGATGCTGAGCGTGGAGAATGCGCTGGCGGAGCTGATCGGCTACAATGAGGGGCCGCTGGTGCAGTGCATTCCTGCGGGGCCGGGGCAGCGCGTGGCGCAGTTCATGCATCTCTTCTGCGGCGAGGTGGCTGGTGCGACAGAGGCCGCGCAAAATGCCGTACCCGCCGCGGCGGCCCCGATGACTGAGGAGCCTGCAGACGCTGACTGGCGCGCACGCATGGAGGCGGAGATCGCGCTGCTGAAGGCACAGGTGTCCCGCCTGCAGACGCTGATCGGTGCGGTGAAGTAAGCGTTGCCAAGGCGGCAGGCTTTCGGATGATCACGGCATGAACTGCCGTCTGGCCCTTTTTTTCACGGTTGCCTTACCCTTGCTCTCCTCAGCGCTGAAAGCGGCGGATGAGTCCCCGTTCAAAAAGGAGGAAGTGCATGCACTGATCCGCGAAGTGGCAGCCAAGGTGGAGGAGAAATACAAAAGTGTGCATCCCGAAGCTGACGGGCTGGTGCAGCGCGTGGAGGAAACGCTGGCCGCTCCGGAACCACCCAAGGCCAATGAAGATGACCGGCAGCAGACGCTGGCAAAGGAGATGATGCTGATGAACTTCCAGGCAGGTTTCAAGACCCAGATCGGCGGGGTGCGTGGTGCTGTGTTTGACGACACTGACACTGGCTACATGCAACGGTATCAGGATCTGGAGTCTGCCAGCACCCGCGATGCCGAGGAAGTCTGGCGCTGGTTGGAAATGGCAGACGCCGCAAAGCGTCTGAAGTGGAAGGATAAGGAGGAAACATGCACCCAGCGGGCTCTGGGCGCCGCACGCGCACTCGTCAGCCGCAAGCCGAAAAACGCGGAGGCCCACGCGCTGCTGGGGCTGGCGCTCGAATGGAGCGGCGAAAAACTGACGGCGCTGCAGACTGCACTCAAACTGGACCCCGGGCAGCCCCTGGCACTGAATGAGCTGCTCCAGCGCCGCATGGATCAAACGCTGGAGGCCGCAGCTCTGCGTCAGGGCATCCGCTTGGAGGAAAAGCCCAGAGATGTGGCACGCGCCTTGTTTGACCGGCCGCTCACAGAAGAAGAGACTGCGGCCTTCGAGCGCCAGATGCAGGAACTGCACAGCGAAATGGTCCGGCTGCTCGCGCTTGCGCAAAAGCGCGGAGATTTGAGCGCCTGCCTCCATGCCGTGAATCTCCGGAACAGACTCCGGATTCAGCGTGAAGAAGTGGCCGCAGCGGCAAAACGCGGACCGGATGAAAGCTTTGAGATGTTCCAGTCAAGGCTGCGCAGCATGATGATAGAGAGTGTGTTCATGCTGTTTGACGATGATACGCTGTTGCAGACAGCACTGCGGCTGGCGGCCGACGATCCCGAAACCACGGGCTCCATCATTCTGATGTCCTTGATCGGTGACAGCATGCGCACAAAGACCGAAGGGTGGCGGCCTGCGGAGTCACACATGGAGATCATTCATCAAACTTTTGGCAGGCTGCTCGAAATGGCTCATGCTGATGACAGCCTGCGGGCGGCCCGCGCCGCTGAGGCAGCGTCTCTCATGGAATTTGGCCTGCTGCTGGGGCTGAACCAGAAGCCCTCGCATTTGGATCTGCTGCTGCGCGCCGTTCATCTGGATCCCTTTCGTCAGCGCACCCAGCACATGCTGATGGGCCTGTGCATGGGCTTTTTCCCAAAGGCCAGCGACCTGGCTGCCGTTGCCGCGCTCTCATTCACCGAACTGGCCCTGCTGCCAAGTCTGCAAACCCGCCGAACCTGCGCGGCTGCAGCAGCCAAAGTGCATGAGTGGACTTCCGCACACCGCCTTTTGGACACCTGTCTCCGGGAACACCCGGAGGATCTGGGACTGCTCAATCAGAAAGCGGTGACCCTTCTGCGGGAGAGCCAGTCCAAGGCTGCGCAAAAGAAGGCGGCCATCTATTTCCACAAGATCGAATCCCTGGTGGAAAAGCACAACCCCAGCCCCGACGACCCAGACCTCAAGCTCTTCGTGCGCGATCACATCCTCTTTCTCATGATGGGCGGCAAAAACGAAGAGGCGCGCAAGCAGCTGGCCGAGTCAAAAGACGAGAACATTCTGGACGAAAAAGAGCGCCAGGAACTCGAAAAGCTGCTGCCCTAATTCCGATCAGCCGCGCTACTCCAGCCGCTTCAGGCTGCCGATGCGGTAGGCGCCGCCGAGGAGGCGCATGTTGTCGCGCTCGGCATTGAAGCCGTCGAGATACAAGATGTGCGGGAAGTCATTGAGCTCGATGACGTGCACGGTGCCTTTGTTGTTTTTGAAGGCGTCGGCGAGGTCGTTGAGATCCTTGATGGTCTGGCCGTTCACCTTGTTGATGACCTGGCCGCCGAGCTTGTCGTAGCCCTGGGCGCTGGGGGTGGGCAGCACGAGGCTGAGGAAGACGAGCTTGCGACGGCCCTCCTCCTCATACTTGTCCGGGTGCGTGGCGATGTGAGCCAGGCGCAGGATGGCACCGCCGCGCTGCTCATCGCCAAAAGCATCGAGATAGGGGCGTGAGAGCTCCTGGAAGAGCAGGCCGCCCATGAGCACGTAGCGGGGGCCTTTGTCGAAGAGATAGGGGAGCACGAGGAAATCTTCCGGCTTGCGGCGGGCGAGTTCGCTTTTGAGCACGACCTCCTTGCCCTCGCGGATGACCTTGATCTCGACCTTGTCCCCCACGTAGGCGCGGCCGCGCACGAGGTGGCTGGAGCTCAGGGGGCCGAACTGGGGGTCTTTGTAGTCGCCGCGGGAGTCGATGGAGAAGCCATTGATAGCCACGAGGATGTCTCCTTTTTTCATGCCTGCCTTGTCGGCGGAGCCGCCTTTCATGACCGCACTGACGAGCACGCCGGGGGCATCCGGCTTGAGCCCCAGAAACTCGCGGAACTGCTCGTCCATGGTGGACTGCATCTCCATGCCGAGGCTGGGAAAGCCCTCGTAGCTGCCATCGGCCACGTCTTTGAGGAAGTGCTCGATGATGGGCGCGGGCAGGATGGTGGTGACCTGGTTTTTGGAGTCGTAGCTGAGCAGCAGGCCGACGAGCTTGCCGCCTTTGACCACGGGGAGGGTGAAGCTGTTGGCCTCGCTGCGGACGATGTTGTTGGCCTCATAGACGAGGAAGCCGGAGCCTTCGACATTGTAGCGGCGGGTGAGCACCTTGCTGATGACGAGCGGGCTTTTGATCAGCTCGCCCACACGGCCGGCCTGCAGGATGTCCACCTTGTCCTCGATGCGGCTGCCGCTGTCCACGGCCATGGGCTTGAGTCCGGAGAAGAAGGCCTTCTGCTTGTCCGAAGCAGGAGACTCCAGCAGAGCCAGATTGGCCTCATAGTCCACCGCCACGACCTTGGCAGGGACCTTCTGCCCGTTCTCAGGCAGCTCCAGCTCGATGTAGGTGGCATTGGCCACCATCTGGCCGGTGACGAGGACGCGACTGCCCGCCAGCACCACGCCGAGACCACGCCGGCCGGAGGGGGACTCCTTCTGCCAGGGCAGATGAAGGCTGTAGGGCTGGGAGGTGGCGTTCACCTTCACCAGGGAATTGCTCTGCACCACCTGCTGCGGTGCCGCGCCGTTTTCAGCTGGCGCAGCGGCGCGCTTCTTTTTCGGAGCATCGGGCGAGGGAGTCTGTGCGGACAGTGCGCCTGCACTGACGGCGAGAAGGAAGAGGGGGAAAAACTGGGAGAGCTTCATGGAGGCGTCGAGGCTGGAAGGTTCGGAAGGCGGAGCGGTTATTCGTCTCCGAGGTAGGAGTCCTCCTGGATGTTGTAGTTCTGCATGATGCGCTTGTGGGCGGCCTCGGCGAGCTCGCGCTTGAGCACGAGCGGGCGGTTTTTCTCCAGCAGAGAGATTTCGATGAAGGGCTTTTCCTTTTTGGCCAGGGCAGTCTGCACATCCTTCAGAGAGCGGATCTTCACGCCATTGATCTCATCCACGATGCTGTGAGCGTAGGGGGTGATCCAGGTGTTCACCTCATCGGGCAGCACATTGGTGAGCACCACGGGCTCCGGGCGCTCGACGTAGAGCTTGTCGGTGAGGAAGTTGTCGAAAACATAGCTCACCGTGTCATCGCGGATCTGGTGGGCGTCCACGAGGTTGCGGTCCAGCGGCTGGAAGACGAGTCCGGCGTTCACGATGTAGCGCGGGCGCTGGTTGTACTGCGCCCCGAGACGCACATAGGGGTCAAAGCGCTTCAAAGTCACCGTGGCCTCCTGCTTTTTGCCTTCGTGCAGGTACTTCACCTTGATGGTGTCTCCGGCAAACTTGCGCTCCACGATTTCATTCATGTCCATCAGCTCGCCTTCGAAGCGGACGAGGCCGTTGTTCATCACGGGATTGTCATCGATGCTGAGGATGACGTCGCCGATTTTAAGGATCTCGGCCACGCTGCCCTGAGGCTCCACATCTCCCACCAGAACGCCCACGCCGTCGCCATTGATGCCGAGGGCCTTGGCCTGCGCGGGGTTTTCGATGGGGAAGTCGCTGGCGGCGAGGTCCACATAGTGGTCATAGCGGCCGTCTTCGATGTCCTTGAGGAAGCGCTTGATCACCGGCACGGGGATCATGTAGCCGACATTCTGCGCCACGCGGCCGCTGAAGCCCTGGAAGGCCACGCCGACGACCTTGCCGGACTGCATCACGGGGCCGCCGGAGTTGCCGGGATTGATCGCGGCATCCACCTGGATGGCGAGGTGGGAGTCCACGCTGGTGTGGCTGTAGGGGCGGAAGTCGATGCGGGAGATGACCCCGCGAGTGACGGAAATGCGGTCTCCACCGATGGGGTAGCCGATGGCGATCACCTCGGTGTTCAGCTGAGGGATGCTGCCAAAGTCCAGCGGCTTGAGCTTCTCAAAATGGCTGGCGTCTTCGGCCTCGACCAGCGCGAGGTCGCAGTCATGCGCGATGTGGACGATCTTGGCTGCGTGCGGCTCGGGATCGTTCGTGGTGCGGATGAGGATGCGCGTGGCGTTGCTGACGACGTGCGCATTGGTCAGGAAGCGGTTTTTCCCGATGAGGAAGCCGGTGCCGCTGCCGCCGCTGGGCTGGCCGGCATTCCAGGGCTCGCGGTAGTCTGGCATGAGCACTGAGACATCGATGTTGACGATGCCCTCCCATGCCGAGGAGGAGGTGTCGATCGCCTGGTTCGCCGTGGGGGAGGGGGGGGCGGATTGCGCACTGAGGGCGGCGGGCAGCAGAACCAGAGCGGGGACGAACAGAAGCGGGCGGATGTTCATGCGGGTGACGTGAAGTCACCAACATACGCAGTCCGCCGCTTCTAACACAAGTTTGCAGATGAAATAATCGCCATCGGCACAGGTCCTACTTCGCGGCCTTGGCCTTCTTTTTGGCCTCGTTGGCTTTTTTTGCCTCCATCAGCTTCTTTAGCTCTTCCGCACGCTTGGCGTTCTGAGCCTCGGCGCTGTTTGGATTGGCCGGGTCGGTGATCATGGGGAAGTCATCGGTACGGAAGGGCGTGACAGGCAGGCCTTCGGCGGAGAAGACGTTGCAGATGGGATTGTCGGCCCAGGCGTAGCGCACGGCCACGGGCTTGGCGATGCCGTCGGCGCTGACTTCGATCTGGTTGGTGCCTTTTTTGGAACCGCCGATGATGCTGGCCTTGGCCCAGACCCATTTCTTGTCTTCGCCGCAGATGGCGAAGCCTTTGACGTCATCGGTATCCACGGTGCGCAGGCCCTGCGGGGCGTAGTCAAAGGTGAGAAGTGCTTTGCCGCCTTCAAACTTGGCGTCCTTCAGCTCAGGGCTGCGGTACACGAGCTTCTGACCGTAGTCCTGCACCAGCGCCCAGCGGGCGAGGCGCTCGGCCACGTCGCGCTTGTTTTTGGGATGGATGTCGTTGGCTTCGCCCAGGTCGGTGATGACGCACTGGCCGGTGTGGGGCAGCTTGCGGATGGTGAGGGTCTGCGCCTCGCGCAGCTCAGCCCAGTCGCTTTCCACGGGCTCGGTCTGGTAGGCTTTAAAGTCGGCCAGCTGCACCCAGTAGAAGGGGAAGTCTCCCTGCTTCCACTCCTTGCGCCAATGCTCGATCATGAAGGGGAAGAGATCGCGGTATTCCTTGGCGCGGCTGGCATTGGATTCGCCCTGGTACCAGATCGCGCCTTTGATGCCGTAGCCGATGGTGGGATGGAGCACACCCGCATACAAGTTGCCGGGGCGGTGCTGGCCGGTCATCGGGTTCTGCGGCGGGCGGGGAGCCTGGGCGGTAAAGTATTTGCCGGCCTTGGCGGCTTCGTTGCGTGCCTTGACCCATTCGGCCACCTTCGTCTTGTTTTCGGCCACCTGCTTATCAAAGGCCTCTTGAGTGAACGTGGACTCCGTCTGCTTCCAGCGGGCGATGATGGAGGCAAAGCGCGGGTCTTTTTCCAGCACATCGCGCTTCACCCAGGCCTCGCAGGCGCTGCCGCCCCAGGCATTGTCGATGAGGCCCACGGGCACGCCGAGCATCTCGCGCAGCACGCGGCCGAAGTGATAACCCACAGCGGTGAACTGCGCCGCCGTGGTGGGGGTGCACTCCTCCCACTGGCCCTTGAAGTCATTCTGAATCTCCTGCGTGCCGACCTGCGGCACGGAGATGAGGCGGAGCTGCGCGTCCTTGGCCTGCGCGATGTCCAGATCTGCATCCCAGGTGCTGTTGAGGTTGAAGCCCATGTTGGACTGGCCGGAGCAGACCCACACCTCACCGACGAGCACGTTTTTCAACTCCTTGGAGCTGCTGCCCTTGATGGAGATGGTGGCCGGCTGTGCATTGGCGGGCACGGCGTCCAGCTTCACAGTCCACTTGCCATCAGCACCCGCCTTGGCGGTCTTGGTCTGTCCAGCAAAGGTCACCGTCACCTCCGTGCCCGGAGCGTCCCAGCCCCAGAGCGGGTTGGCCTGCTTTTGCTGCAGCACCATGTTGTCGCCGATGACGGCGGGGAGTTTCAGTTCCGCACGGGCGGAAACGGCCAGGAGGGAGAAAAGGCAGAGGATGCGCATGGGCAGGGAAAAAGGAGGGACGTTGGGAACGCTGTGGGAAGGCGGTTCATTGCAGTGTCGCACGCATTTGAGCAGCTTTGCGTTTGTATGCCGATTTTTCTCGACGGCCCACCGTGGGGTGTTGCATAAGAATTTTCGTCATGCCTCAGATTGATTACGATACACTTGCCAAAGCCCCCGTTCTTGTTCACCTCGCCATTGCCTGCGCCAAACCGGAGATTACCGACACCGACCGTCAGCGCTTCATGGGGCTTGTTGCAGAGGCCGCCGGGCCCAATGCCCGCGTTTGTGCTTATACTGACACCCTGAACCATCTGAGGGCCAATTGGCGTCGTCTTTATGACGAGGTCTACCAAAACACTGACACTCGTCCTTTGCTCATGGCCATCCGCCCCCTCCTGATGGAGCTGCCGCAGGATGAAAGCATGCGCTTCCGTGCCCAGCTTGCCAGAGTGGCGATGGCGGCCACGCGTGACGATGCCGGTCATCCTTCGGCAGCGGCCGTTGAAGTGGCCCAGACACTCGCCCCGGCTCTGGGCATGCCAGGCTATGACAGGCTCAGCAAACGCTTCACGGACGACCTGGTCATCTTGGACTACTGGCCTGGCAGCGATCCTGCCTTGCAAAGATTCAGCGAGGAGGAGTTGCGCCAACTGGCCGCCGTCTTTGGCACCCTCCATGCAACCCTTGGAGGCTCCCACGGTTCGCCGCGGCCTGAACATGACGAGGCGGTAAAACACTGGCTCCTGGCCGGCTATGCCTCAGAGAACCAAAACTGCTGCGTGCATGCGTTGATTCGTTACCTCGACCAACTGTTCATGCTGGTGCAGGTTGAAGTGCAGTACACGCAGTCCTCCCGCCCGGTCTTTGAACAGGGCTATGCCCTGATGAAGGAAAAGCTCAGTGACGAAGAGCAGACGGTTTTCTTGCAGTTCTTTGACAGCCTCGGTGCAGTCTTCATGACACCAGGCGCACCGCCTATGGTCTCCGAGATGCTGACCAAGATCACCGCCATCATGCACGGCGAACCGGTTCCGGAGGAAGACTCCGAACTGACGGAAGAGGAATGGGACGTCCTCAGCCTGGGTCTTGTGGCCACCTTTGTCCTCGTGGCCACTGCGGATGGAAAAGTAGGCGACAAAGAAATCAAGGCGTTCGCCGACATCATTGAAGTCCTGACCGGGGCGGCTGATCTCGGTCCGGCAGTTCAGGCCGCAGCACGCATTAGCGACAACTTTGACAAACTTTTGCCCATTGTTCTTTCCGGCACAGTTCCAAGACCACAGTATGTCTTCGATGCGTTGGAACTCATTGCTCTGCGCCTCTCAACGCAGGATCTCCAAGCGTACAAACAGATTGCAACGACCATTGCCGAAAAAACAGCGGAAGCCGAAGGCGGCTTTCTCGGCCTGGGTTCAAAGATCAGTGCAGATGAGCGCAAAGTGCTAGACGGCCTGAAGGAATTGCTGGCCATGGTATGAGCATCATCTTTCCACTGCGGCCCCACGCAACCGTGTGCTAGCCTTTCCTCGTGTCCCGCCTCGCCTTCGCCGCCGCACTTCTGCTCGCTTTCGTCTCCTGCGGCAAATCACGCCCACGCGCAGACCTCGTCTTCATCAACGGTGCGGAGCCCGAAAGCATCGATCCCCACGTCGTCACCGATCAAGTCGGCATGCGCGTGGCCTCCGCTTTGTTTGAGGGGCTGTGCCGCATCGATGAAGCGGGCAGACCGCAGCCCGGTCTTGCCGAGCGCTGGGAGGTGACTCCAGACCGCAAGACCTACACCTTTCACCTGCGCCCCGGCACCCTGTGGAGCGACGGCACGCCGCTCACCACGCAGGACTTCCTCTATTCCTGGCAGCGCATCCTCTCGCCGGACTTTGGTGCGGACTACGCCAGCCAGCTCTACGTCATCAAAAACGCGCAGGCATTCAACGAGGGCATGCTCAAAGACTTCGCTCAGGTCGGCGTGGCCGCACTCGATGACCTCACCCTCCGCGTGGTGCTGGAAAACCCCACGCCGTACTTCATCGACCTCTGCGCCATCACCCCCTTTGCCCCTGTGCCGCGACACATCACTGAAAAGCTCGGCACCGCCTGGATCAAACCCGGTGCGCTCATTGGCAACGGCGCCTACGTTCTTGAAGAATGGTTGCTGGACGACCGCATCGTCCTGCGCCGCAATGAGCGCTACTGGGACGCCGCCAACGTGCCGCTGAAGACCATTGAAATCCTGCCCATCTCGGAGCCGAACACAGCGATCAACTACTTCCTCACCGGCCAGGCAGACCTCATCATGGACAAGGGCATGGTGCCCACCTCCCTCACCGCCAAACTCAAGCAGCAGCCCTATTTCCACACCGGCCCCTTCCTCGGCAGCTTTTTCACCCGATTCAACGTCACCCGCCCCCCCTTTGACAATCCCAAGATCCGCCTCGCTTTCTCACTCGCCATCGACCGCAAACGCATCACCGAAAAAATCACCCAGCTCGGCGAGCGCAATGCCTTCAGCCTGACGCCCCCTGGAGCCGGGCAGAACTACCAGCCCCCGCCCGGGCCGGAGTTTGATCCCGAACGTGCGCGCCAGCTTCTGGCGGAGGCGGGCTACCCCGGCGGCAAAGGCTTCCCCCGCGTGGAGCATCTCTATTTCCCCAAGACCTTGGAACGCAACATCGCGGTCGAGCTCCAGGCCATGTGGCAGCAGCACCTCGGCGTGAGCGTGGATCTGGCCAAGCAGGAGTGGAAGATCTACCTCGACTCCATGAAGGAGAAAAACTACCACCTCTGCCGCAGCAGCTGGGTGGGCGACTACAACGACCCCGGCACCTTTCTGGAGATGTTTCTCTCCACCAACGGCAACAACCGCACCGGCTGGGCCAGCCCGCAGTACGACGAACTCATCGCCGCAGCGGCACGTGAACCCGATCAAACGCGCCGCAACACCCTCTTCCAGCAGGCTGAGAAACTCCTCGTCACCGATGACTGCGTCATCATCCCCATCTACCACTACGTCGGCGTCCAGTTTTACCACGCCGACCGGCTCGGTGGAGTGCAGGCCAACATGATCGATGACCATCCGTTTCGGTGCATGCGGTGGAAGTGATCACTTTGCCACCGCCGCCATGGCGATGCCGACTTCCACTGTGGGCTCCATGACGTTGCTCATGGGAGGTTCGGTAGGCGAGCCGCTGGCGGACTTGAGATCTCTGCCCACTGACCAGATGAGGCCGCTGGTGCGGCTGTACTGCAGCGGAGCACCGCAGTAGGGATCTGTGGGAAGATCGAGCAGGAAGTTGAAGGTGCGCAGCTCTTCGAGGCTCGAAGGCACCGATTTCTTTTCGGCGATGCAACGCCGCACCGCAAACAGGGCGATGATCAGGCTGGCACGCGTGCGAGCCAGACCAAACTCGGCAGGCATGGAGGTGTAAAGCCGCATGCGCTGATGGTAGTAGGCCAAACCGGCGGAATTGGGCTGGTAGGAGGCCTCACTGGAGATGGACTCCTTGAGCCGAACCTCGGAGGTAAGCGCGAGAGGTGAAAGCACCTCCGATTTGATCTGCCGGAAGGCTGTGGCGAAATGCTGCAGGGTTTCATACGGCTTGAAGAAAAGCCGCCCGGGACGGCGCAGCTGCACGCCGCCGGGCATGGCGTCCAGATTCTCCCCGCTCCTGGACCCGAGGATGAGCTTCTTCTCATGCACGTAAAAGGCGCTCATGGCACCCACCAGCATTTCCGGTGTGGGCTGGCACACGCTGAACTGACGCTGAAACTGACGCAGCGTGGACTCAGGCAGCCGGGTCTGACGCAGCAGATCGGCCATGGTCTGCGCAGCCAGCCTCTGCGCCTCCAGCGCCTGCTGATAGCAGGAGGGCCAGGCCCAGAGCTGCTCCAGCCGCCAGCCGAGCTCGGCGAGATCGATCGCAGCGGTGAAGGCGGCCTCCTCCTGCATGCGGCGGGAGAGGTAGGCGGCCTCAGCCTGCTTGAGCACCATGACCTGACGCCAGCGCGGATCGGCACAGGGATCGGCCGCATGCCAGGCCGCGTGCGCGGGATGCCAGTCAGCGTCTTCCAGCAGGTCGCGCAGGTTTTCGAGCGCCAGGCCGTTGGCCTGCACCACACGCGAGAGAGAAGGCGTATCCCACAGCCAGGGCGGACGCCCTCGGTTCTGACTGTCATCAAAAGGAACCAAAGAACCCAGGAACTTGCGCAGCTTGTCCGGAGTTTGAATGGCCACTGCCTGATCGACAGGACGGTTCGTCAGCAGGTCCGTGTCCAGACCAGGGGCCTGGTCGTCCACGTAGAGCCAGATGATGAAGACAAAGGCCAGCAACCCCATGCTGAGAATGATGAGCGTGGGCCAGGAGGCCTCGCTCTCGCTGGAAGAGGCGGGCTTCTTCCTTTTCACCAGCCGTGAAGGCGGAGCCTGAAGAGGCGTGGACGGCTTTTTTTCCACCTCCAAAGGGGCGGACGGTTTTTGCACAGGCGGGGATGAAGGGGGCTGATACTGACGCGCCGACGCTGGCGGCGGGGCCTGTTTCGGTTCCTCGCGTCGGATTCTCTTTCCCGGCGGGGCATCCATCCACTCCAGATCCAGCTCCCAGGGAGACGCCCACGCACCAGCCGCCTCGCCGCTGCGGGCGGGCTTGTCGGCGGGAGTTTCTGGCGGCGTGTGGGGCCGGATCATGTGCTGCAGTATGAATGCACTCCTACGAGAGGGCAACGTGCGTCATTGCACAGCCGCCCAGACGAGACGAAAACTGACGCAGCCCCAGCCCCGCATGGATTCGTCTTCCACACCTGCTCCCGCCAATGCCATCATCACGCGTTTTTTCGTGGAGCATCGGCTGCTCGGCTGGCTGGCGATGACTGCCGTGCTGGTGTGGGGCTGGCTGTCGTTTCAATGCCTGCCGCAGCAGGAGGACCCCACCTTTCCCACACATGATGCGGTGCTCATCACCGTGCATCCACTTCTCAGCGCCGCGCAGATGGAGCAGGAGGTGACGGCCAAGCTGGAGGCCGCGCTGGCGCACCTGCCCACGCTGGAAAAACTGCAGTCGCAGTCTCAGGACAACGTCTCCACCATCGTGATCAGACTCCTCACGGACCGCAAGGAGGCCATTGAAGAGCAGTGGCGGAAGACGCGCGAGATTTTGAAGACGGTGGCTTTGCCCGAAGGCTGCCTGGAGCCACGCCTGGAGACGGACTACCAGCTGCCCGCCACACTGCTCTTTGCCGTGCTGGGAGAAAAGGCCGCAGCGGGTGCGGATGAGATCGAAAAAGCGCTGCGGTCCGTGCCCAGCAGCGGGCGCATCAGGCAGTTTGGGCATGCGCCGGAGATGATCGCGTCCTTTGAGGACATGGTGGCCGCCGGCTACAGCGTGCGCACCTTGCACCGCGAGGGCACCGGCCCGCTGAAGCCCGCAGCAAGCGTGCTGGTGGCGGTGGAGATGAAGGCGGGAAACATCATTCACGACTTTAAAGACGCCGTGCTGGCAAAGATCGGCAGCCTCAAGCTGCCGGAGGGTGTGAAGGTGATCACCGTCTCCGACCAGCCTGCGGCCACGGCGCACCGCATTGGTGAATTCCTACGCTGCTTCATCGAGGCGGTGGTGGTGGTCGTGCTGGTGGCACTGCTGCTCATGGACTGGCGCACGGCGGTGGTGGTGGCCGTGGCCATTCCACTCACGATTGCGATGACGCTCGGCGGCATGGCAGTGCTGCATGTGCCGCTGCAGCAGATCTCCATCGCCGCGCTAATCATCTCGCTGGGCATGCTGGTGGATGATCCTGTGGTGGCCTCGGACGGGATCAACCGCGAACTGGCAGACGGGCAGCCGCGCGGCATCGCGGCGTGGCTGGGGCCTTTCAAGCTGCGGCGCGCCATCTTCTTCGGCACCATCATCAACATCGTGGCCTTCCTGCCTCTGGCGCTGCTGCCGGGAGACATGGGCGCATTCATCATCTCGCTGCCCATCGTCATCACACTGGCGCTGGTCTCCTCACGCATTGTGTCCATGACCTTCATCCCGCTGCTGGGCTACTACCTGCTGCGCGGACAGAAAGGCTTTGATGCCGCCACGGGTGTGCATCCGTTGCATCGCCTCATTCCGTTTTACAAAAGCGCGTTGCAGTTCGCTCTGCGCAGGCCGCTGCTCACCATCATCGCCGCGTACGGCCTGCTCGGCGCCAGCACGGCGCTCATTCCATTTTTTGGCAAGCAGTTCTTCCCCGTGGCGGAGCGCAACCAGTTCCTGGTGGACCTGCGCCTGCCAGAAGGAAGCAGCAGCGAGCAGACGCAGAAAGTCACTGCACAGATCGGCGACAGACTGCAGCGTGAGGAAGCGGTGCAGAGCGCCATCCTCGTCAGCGGCGGCGGCACGCCGATGTTTTACTACAACGTCCTGCCGCGCCAGCCTGCGGCGAATGTGGCCCAGGTGCTGGTGAACACTCGCCATGCCGAGGATGTGCCCGTGCTCATCGTTCATCTGCGCGAAGTCTTTGACCGCGAGATCCAAGACGCGCTCTGCCTCGTGAAACAGATCGAGCAGGGCCCCGCGCTGGAGACACCGATCCAGATCGAGATCAGCGGTGATGATGTGAAGGAAAAGATAGACCAGGTGGCCAAGGCGCTGCGTGAGGCGGGGGCCTATAAGGTGCATGACGACTCGGGCGTCATCACCCGCATCCATCAGCAGCGCACGGTCACTGTGAAGGCGCTGGCTCCCTTTGGCATGCTGGCCTCAGGCATCCTGAACAAGGCGCGCACGTCCTTCCCCGCCTCCGGCATCACCTTCGGCGGCGAAGAGCGGGAGCTGACCACCAGCCAGCGTGAGATGGAGCGCGTGCTGAAGATCTCCCTCGCCCTGATCGCGCTGGCGATGATGATCCAGTTCCGCTCGGTGATGAAATCTCTCGTGGTCATGCTCACGGTGCCGCTGGGATTGACCGGCGCGTTTGCCGGCATGGCGGCCACGCATGCGTCTTTTGGGTTCATGGCGCTGATCGGCATCGTCAGTCTGGCGGGCGTCATCGTCAGTCACATCATCGTGCTGTCGGACTTCATCGAGGAGGAGCGCGCTGCGGGCATGGCGCTGGAGCACGCGCTCATGCGGGCTGCGCTGGTGCGCCTGCGCGCGGTGCTGGCCACGGTCTTTGCCACGGTGTGCGGACTGATCCCACTGGCGGTGACCGGCGGAGAGCTCTGGCGCCCGCTGTCGGCGGTGCACATTTTCGGCCTGCTTTTTGGCACGGTGCTCACGCTCGTGCTGCTGCCGGTGCTTTACCTCCAGTTTGCCCGGTGGCGCTGGATCAAGTAGCGGAGAAAATCAGCGCCACATTCGAGCCGCCAAAGCCGCTGGAGTTGCTCATGGCCACACGCGGGGCCTGATCGGTCGGGCTGGTGAGGATGGACACGCCTTCAGTGGCAGGATCGAGATTCTGGATCTTGGCGGAGATGGGCATGAAGCCCTCGCTCAAAGCCAGACAGCTGATGCCAGCCTCCAGCGCACCGGCAAGACAGAGGCCGTGGCCGGTCAGCGCCTTGGTGCTGCTGACCTTGGGCCGCTTTTCTCCGGTGAAGACGGTTTTGAGCGCGCTGAGTTCAGCGATGTCCCCGGCCTGGGTGGCCGTGGCGTGGGCGTTGATGTAATCGATCGCTTCCGGAGCGAGGCCCGCGTCCTGCATGGCATTCGTCATGGCGCGTGCGAGGCCGCTGCCGGATGGGTCCGGAGCCACCACATCGTAGCCGTCGGAGCTCTGGCCCCAGCCTTTGACCTCGGCATAGACTTTGGCACCGCGCTCAGCGGCGGACTCCGCCTCTTCGAGCACGAGGACCACACCACCACCGGTGATGATGAAACCATCACGCCCCGCATCAAAGGGGCGCGGAGCCAGCGCAGGATCCGTCTGCGGGCTCAGAGCGCGCAGGGAGGCAAAGGGAAGAATGGTGTGGATCTGCTGCGCATCCTCCGCACCGACGACAAACATTCTCTTCTGGCGGCCAAGACGGATCATGTCGCAGGCATGCCCGAGGGCGTGGGAGGAAGAGGCGCAGGCGCTGTTGAAGGCCAGCGTGGCCCCTTTGATGGCAAAACGAGCCGTCAGGTTGAGATGCAGCGAATTCGGCATGCCGGCAATGATCACGGGGGCCGAGGTGCGGGCCGGGCCGCGCTTCAGGGTCGAATCCATGGCCAGGTAGGTCATCCAAGGCGAACCGGCGGACGCACAGTAGAGGCCCGTGTCGGGGTCTGAGACCTGCCCGGGCTGGAGCCCGGCATCGGCAATGGCCTCCTGCATGGCGGCGGTGGCGAAGACCGAATTGGGCACCATGGTGCGCAGCTGGGCGCGGTTGAGCTGCACGTGCGCGGGGTATTTCCAGTCCAGCGGGTCGGGGGAGGGGAAATCAAAGCCCTTCACCGTGCCCGCCAGCTTCACGCGGTCATTGGCAGCGGCGAGTTCAGGCACAAACTCGATGCCTGAGCGCGCCTCGCGCAGGCTCTGGGTCACTTCGGCCCGGTTGTTGCCAATGCTGGAAATGAAGCCCAGACCGGTGACGACGACGCGCTTCATGAATTGCTGGCGCCGAGTTTGGTCCGCAGGAATTTCTTGAGGTCGCCCAGGGTGCTGATGCTGCCCATTTCTTCGGTGGCGATGGTGAGGCCGAGCACTTCCTCGGCCGTCATCACCACTTCGATCATGCCAAAGGAGTCCATGCCGATGTCCTCGATGAGCTTCATGTCATCGGTGACGGAGGCCATGCCGTCCGGGCGGGGGTTGGCGGCATCACGCTCCAGCACGCCAAGAATGATGGCGGGCAGTTCGTCGAGATTCCGGGTCTCATCAAACCGGATGGCGGCTGCCACAGTCTCCTCGCTGCAACGCTTGAGGGATTTGGTGAGTTCTTGTTTACGTTCTTCGCTGACGGCCATGGTGGGTGTTTAATCAATTCTGCTGCTGGTTCAACGCTTTTCGGCACTGAAGACGCCGTACCTCTGGATGCCAAGCTCATAAGCCAGCCAGATGCGGAACAGAGTCAGGGCAAAGATACGGTTCGGATTGCGGGAACTGAACAGAAAACGCCGGTAGCGCGACTGGGTCAGCAGCCCCTTCACCGTGCGCAGGGCGCAGAGCGGCCAGGTGCGCTTCACCTGCGGGGCGTAGTCCTTGAACTGGTAGTTCACAAAACCGGCCCCCTCAGTGGCTTCGCGGAACTCGCTCTCCGGCCTGACCCCGGCGATTTGCGCCTCCCGTGTGATGGCGTCGATGAAATGCCGCCGGGCAAAGGTGTCAGGATTTTCACACGACATCCAGGCCGTGGCCACCAGACGGCCGCCGGGCTTCATGACCCGGTAACATTCACGGAAAAACCCGGGCAGGTCCGGCATGTGCTCAAGGCTTTCCACGGTCTGCACGATGTCGAAGTAATTGTCCGGCAGCTGGTTGTCATACCAGTCCCGCAGCATGAAATGGGTGAGTCCGGGCACGGAATTGTGCGCCTCGGCGTAGGCCACCTGCACGGCGGAGATGGTCATGCCGGTGATGTTGACGCCGTGGTTCTGCGCTAGGATGCGAGCGGTGGTGCCGTAGCCGCAGCCGATGTCGCAGACCTTCAGACCGGTGCTGTGATGGCCGAGGTCGGCGACGATTTTGACCAGATTTTCGGCGGCTTCCGTGTCCGTTTCCCGGCCGGTGAACCAGACGCCGTGGTGAATGTGCTCGCCCCAGATTTCGCGGTAAAACTGGTCGAGGTCGTCGTAGTGCGAGGCGGCGCCCTCGATGGTAGAGACGTAGGTGGAGGAGTCGGACATGAATCAGAGGGTGCGTGGCTGCAGGCTGGCGGCAGGGACGCGTTTGAGAGTGTTGAAAGGAATGGTGAGCATGGCGTAAAACGAGCCCATGTGCCTGGAGACAGGCCCCTGGCATAGCAGGTATTTCAAAATAAAGTCCCGCAGCATGGAACGCGCACGCCCGCGCCAGGTGCCCAGCCACATGCCCCACTCGGCGCGAAAGATGGCGGTCTTGGCAGCCTTGCGGCGGTAGCGGTTGTAGGCGGGCAGCAGCTTCAGCGGATCGTCATGGGTCAGGATTTCGGCCAAGAACTCCGCATCGGCAAAGCCGGTGTTCATGCCCTGGCCACCCACGGGGCTCATGCCATGCGCGGCGTCTCCGCAGAAGATGATGCGCCCGTCGTAGTAGCGGTCACAGTTGAATTTGCGCGGGGTGAAGACGCTTTCGTTGATCTGATCCGCCGCAGGCACGTCGATGCCGGTGCGCTGCTTCGTCAGCAGGCTGACCAGTCCGGGTGGCGGGCGATCCATGCGGGAATCCGTCTGCACCACCCAGCGCCGCTGGCCACCGGGCAGGGGAAAGGACTCCACCGAGCCCGCCGCCGTGAAGTAGAGATGTGCCTCGTCTCCAAAGCTGCTGCGGTCCACAAAGTCTCCCATGACAAAATGGCAGTCATAGGAACGACCCGGCGCCCGCATGCCGATGATGCTGCGCACAGAGCTGCGGCTGCCATCACACGCCACCACATGGCGTGTCGTGAGCCTGCGCCCGCCGGCCTGCACCTCGCAGAAGTCGGACGTCTGCCGCACGTAGCTGACCTCACAGCCTGCCTCGATGTGCTCCTGCCCCAGATGATTTTGCAATAGAGCGATGGTGGTGGCCTGCGGCAGCGAGAGGATGAAGCGGTGCTCGTCCGGAATCTCCCGGAAAGAGACGCAGCCGAGCTTCCCCCGCTGACCATGCACAAAGCAGTCGCGCACCTTGATACCGCCGCTGATGAACTCGGAGGCGAGGCCCAGCTTTTCCAAAATGTGGAGTGATGGAGGCGTGATGCCGATGGCCGCCGAGTGCGCGATGGGCTCAGTGCGCCGCTCCAGCACGCGGATGCGCCGCCCCTGCCGCCTGAGCAGGCAGGCCAGCAGCAGACCCACGGGGCCGCCGCCGACGATGATGACGTCGTAGTCGATGGCTTTCATAACACAGCGGCCTGAGTCATGATGGCGGGTTGCATTGTGTCCACAGACGGGATCGCCGCGCCGCAGCGCTCCAGCACAGCGGTCTCCACGGTGAGTCCGGGGCCAAAGGCGATGGCACAGGTCATGGCACGATCCGTCTCTGCCTCCTCTAGGAAACCCTTCAGCACAAACATCACCGTGGGGCTGCTCATGTTGCCGTAGTCCCGCAGCACACTGCGGGACATCTCCAGCGCCGAGGCTGGGAGCGCGAGCTGCTGCTCGATCTGGTCCAGAATGGCACGCCCACCGGGATGCACAGCCCATTCGTCAATGTCCGCAGGAGTGAGTCCATTCTTATCCAGAATGCCGCCGAGGATCTCGCGGATGTTGCTGCCGATGAGATCGGGTACATAGGCTGAGAGCACCATTTTGAAACCATGATTGCCAATGTCCCAGGCCATGTGCGCCTCGCTGGAGGGTACCAGAGCGGAGCGGAACCCATGCACGCGGAAGCTGGGCCTGTCTCTCTGCGGCACGCGCGCACTGACGATGGCCGCAGCGGCGCCGTCGGCAAAGAGCGCGTTGGCCACGATGCTTTCCGGCTTCTCGCTCACCTGCAGGTGCAGAGAGCAGAGCTCCAGGCACATGACGAGCACCACAGCCTCCGGATTGGCCTCGCAGAACTGCGCGGCCATGCGCAGCGCGGGGAAGGCGGCGTAGCAGCCCATGAAGCCCACAGTGTAGCGCTCCACGCTCTCATTGAGCCCCAGCTCACGCATGATGTGGTAGTCCGGCCCCGGATTGGCAAAGCCGGTGCAGGAGGCAAAGACGATGTGGGTGATCTCCTCCCTGGCAAAATGCGGACACTCCGCCAGCGTCTTGCGCGCCAGCTTCACGGCCAGCTCACGAGAGGCTTTGGCGTAGAGCGCATTGCGCTCTCCCGTGCCGGGCGAATTGAGCGAGCCGTCCGGCTGCGTGCGGAAGAGCGTGCCGTCTTCCTTCATGAAGTCATCGCTGGCGCTGTAGCGCGTCTCGATGCCGGTGCGGTCGTAGATCATCTCGACCAGACGCTTGGCACGCGGCTCAGAGATCCAGCCCTTCATGCGCTCGCGCGTGAACTCATTGCTGTAAATGAACTCCGGCGTCTCCGTGGCGATGTGGTGAATGTAAGCGGGCATGAGTCAGGAATGGTGACGTTTGAGGGAGACGGTGGCATGCACGCAGATGGTGTCGCCTACACGAATGAAGAGCAGCACAGAGGGGACTGTGATGCCGCTTTTCTTCAGCGAGAGATCGAAATCGAGCTCGAACGAGGCCTTGTCTCCCTGCTGCTTCCACTGGCTGATCTTGCCGATGACTGTCTGCGTCTGGCCCAGCATGGTGAGCTTCAGCGGCAGTGTGGCAGGTGCCGCATCTCCCTGGCGGACGGCGGTGAAGGGTGTGTCGATGACAGCAGTGATGAACGGGTGCGCCGCGGCCTGCATGGCCTTGCGCATGTTTTCGTCACGCTTTGTCTCGGCGGTGTCCATTTTGGCCACCTCCACGGTCACGGTGGCCTCCAACTTTGTGGGGTTTCCGGCAGAGTCGGTGGTGACGGTGGTGGTGAAGGGTCTGGCATCCACCCTGCCACCCCATTCATGGAGCGTGGAGGAGCCGTTGAAGGCGATCGTGCTGGTGCCAGACCAGCGGGAGGTTTCGGCCAGGACGGAACCGGCCATGAGAAAGAGCAGAAGAAGAGATGTTTTCATGAAGTGCGCGTGATACGGGCAGGGCGGCTACGGAAGCAGAGAGAGCAACTCCGAATGCATACGCATGAACTGGTGCGTTTAGAGTCGGAAGCAGGAGCAAATGGCAAACCGCCGCCGCCAGCATGAAAATGCCGCGGCGCTGTTTGCCTGCATCAGATCAAATCAGCAGCCTGACGGTGGCGATCTGTCTCAGTGTATCAGCGGCATTTTCATGCTGCCCATTCCAGGCCAGGCTGGACACATGAAGCGGTGATGTTCGTGCAAAGCGGGGTGTGAATTCCAAGCATGGCAGGGGGCCCCAGTGCTTGTCTTTGATGAGACGCTCCTCCTCATCGTCCGGACCTGCGAGGGTTCCCGTGCCTTGATTGGTGGAAAGGCTGTGATCCCCCTCCGAGGCAGGACGGCAGAAGCTCACCACCAGCCTGGCCAGCATGCCACTGTGGTCACAAACCTCAGGCGTATAGTCGTCCTCACGATGATGGAGCCGTACCTGGGTGCCTTGCTCTGTCCGGCAGATCAAGACCCGATGGCTGCCATCGATGGTTGCCAAAGCCGCGAACACAGCCGGCATGATCGCAGTGGCCGAGCCTGCGTAAGCAAGCAGCAGCAGCAAGGCTAGCATGCGATAGATGCGGGTCATGAGAGAGATTCTCGTGATATCAGAAAACCGATCTTCCCACAGGCCAGTGGCTGTTCAACCGAATCCTGCTCAGACCACGCTTCATGACGCGAGTGATGTTGAAACTCAATCTCACATATGAATATGATCCAAGGTATCATGACACATGCGGACATCGAACTCAGGGCCTCAAGAGACGGAAGAATTTCGAGCCCGCGCTGATGGGCACGTCCACACTGCAGGTCCCGCCTGACGAAGTGACAGGACGCGTGGAATTCGTCCAGCTGGTGGGGCTCAGATCCGCAGCCTCCTGCAGGATCCAGCCGCTGAAGGAATCAGGCCAGCTGACCGTGAGTGTTCCCGGATTGGAAACGGAAAGAGCCACGTCGGGCTTCACCACCACGTCATTCACTCCCAGCATGAAGGGGGAAAGGCTGGGGCTCACGGCCTCGATGACGTTGTTGGTCGTGTCCACCTTGCCGCTGAGTTTATCCCAGACGCCATTGCGAAAGTGGTAGATGACGAGCTGGTTTTCATCGTAGCCAGCCGGCAGCAGGCTGGGATCGTAGGCAAACTTCAGCTTGATGTTTCCTGTGTGGCTTCCGTTGTACTGCAGCTTCCAGAGCTGCCTGCGCGTGGCATGCGGTGTCTGGAAAGATGGCAGGGCAAACTCTCCCTCCGTGGTGCGCTCGGAGAGTTCAGAGTCGTCGGCATCCGAGTACTCGCCAAAGAAAGTTCCCTCCTGGGTGATGTCGTCGAATTCAAAGTCCACGCCGCCTACATGGGTGGAACCGCCATTGCAGCTGCCGCCGCCACCCTGACCGCCACTGCCGCCGCCGGTGATGGTCACCTTGGTGCCGGTGAGAAGACTCAGTACGATGTCAAAGCTGACGCTCTGACCTGCTGCCAGCGTGCCCAGATTCCACCTCTGACCACCAGCGATCCATGGGCTGGTGGGAGTGAACAAGTCACGCCCGAGACGGCTGGTGTAGGGTGCGCTCTGCCAGTTGTTTTCGATGGAGAGGTGCACTCCGTCCGAGGGCTTGCCAGTCACATGGTCGTCAATGCCCGCAATGCCGTAGCTGCCGATTTCGTAGGCTGCCGGGGCGACTTTGGACTGAAAGCCGATGTAGTCCTCAAGCCCGATGTTCGAGCTCTGACTGCCCGCCGCGCTATCATCGACACCTGCCATGGTGGCGTCGTAGCGGTACTCGGAGAGCTTGCCGGTGTAGCTGCGGTTGTCATACTGGCCATGCTGGGAGATGAGCCCGTGCAGCAACTGGAAAAGCTGGAGATTGGTGATGGTGGCGCCGCTGATGTTTCGCACCACAAAGGTCTGGTTCATCACATAACGGTTGCTGGCGATCGAGGCTCCCGCGCCGGCGGCGCTGGCCGGTGTGATGCCCATGGGCGTGCCCACGACGGTGTCCACCATCTCAAAGCGCAGGATGATCTCGATGTCGTTGTTGGCGATCACCGATTCCGCCACCGGCAGCCCGTCCTTGTTTCCGCCCACCAGATGGATGCCGGTGACGACGTGGAAGTCCGAGTTCGTCTGCCAGTCGGGGTACAAGAAATTGGGGTCCAACCAGGTGGGGGCATGAGCCTGACCGCCCACCTGATAGGCGACGGCGCTGGCCCATTCTCCGGAGAGATACTCGCGCCCGACAAACCCCGGGGTGTTGTCGAGCAGGAAGTCGGAGTAGCCGAAATCCGAAAGCGTGATGTTCCAGTTGGGGTTCGCCAAGGTCATGGTTCCTCCTGTGCTGCCACCGGGGCTGACCTCAATGTTGTCCACGATGAAGCGCTGCGCTCCGGCGGGCAGATCCGGCAGCTGCAGGATGACCTCGTCAAACACGGCACCGGCAGCATTGAAGCTGATGCTCCCAGAGGGGAGCGTGTCGCCGCCAGTCACAGTTCCATGCGCGATGACGGTGCCGACTACGACGGGGGCTCCGGAGGAATTGTCGATGGCTGTGAGCTGCAGCGTGGACGCCACCGGTACGGTGAGCGCCTCGATGGTGGCAAAGTCCAGGCTGATGCCCGTCACAGACTGATCCAGCCTGATGTCGAGCTTGGCAGCATCGACGGCGGATTCGAGATACAGCCCCGAAAACTTGGAAAGTGTGCGTCCACTGGCGGCGTCTGACCGCGTGGTGAAGGCTCCATCTGCATCTGAGCTGAAGGTGGCGGTGTATCCCACCATGAGCTGCGTGAATGGCACTGCGGCATCCGTGTTCAGCGCAGGCGAAGCATTGTCAAAGTTGAACGGAATGCCTGAGACCAGGGAGCTGAAGTTGGCGGTGTAGGCACCACTGGCTGCTGGCGTGAAGGCATAGCTGGGATTGGTACTGACCACATTTCCCTGGCTGTCCGTCCAGTTGATGAAGGAGTAGCCGGCATTTGCCGTGGCGCTAAGAGTGGTGCTGGCACCCACGCTGACAACTCCGCCACCGCTGGCGGTACCAGCCGTGGGTGGAAGCACACTGGTGGAGATGCCGTAGCCTGCGACAAAGGTGGCGACCAGTGTTCTGTTTGCCGAAGCCACAAAGGTATAGCTCGCAGCGTTGCTCACGACAGCGCCGCCCTCAGTCCAGGCGGAGAAAACGTAGCCGGCATTGGGCGTGGCGGAGACGGTGACGCTGTCTCCCACCACGCAGGCGCCTCCGCCTGAAACCGCACCACCGGCAGCGGGCGAGGCACTCAGCGACATGAGCAAGCCGCCCACCGGCATGAAATTGGCCACGTAACTGTGATTGGCCCGGATGTTGGTGAAATTGTAAATCGCGCTGGCGCTCACCACGGTGCCGTTTTCTGTCCAATTGATGAACTGGTAGCCCGCCGCCGGCGTGGCTCTCACATTGCCATTGTCTCCAGCGCTGTAGCTGGGGCTGTCTGCCTCAGTGCTGCCGCCATTCGCCGGATTGGAGATACATGTAACCGTGTAAGACTGAGAGAAGGAGGCAACCAGGGTGCGATTCGCCGAGACGGTGAAGGTGTAGCTGGCCGAGGTGCTCACTGTGGTACCACCTTCCTTCCATTTGGAAAATTTGTATCCTGCGGCCGGACTGGCCGTGATGGTGACACTCGTCCCATCTGCATAGGTGCCAGCGCCGGAGACCGTGCCGCCTGCCACAGGGCTGGCACCGGCGGCGATAGTCCTCAAAGCGCCGCCCGTGAGCACAAAATTGGCCACGAGGGCACGACTGGCGGTGGCGCTGAACGTGTAGCTGGCCGCTGCGCTCACCTGGGCGCCGTTTTGTGTCCAGTTAACAAAGGTATAGCCGGCGTTCGGTGTGGCCGACACCGTGACACTGGCACCGCTGGCATAGGTGCCGCCGCCGCTGGTGCTGCCACCGGCCACCGGAGACGCCGAGGTGGTGATGCTGTAAGTGGGAGCCAGGGTGAAATTGGCCACCAGAGTGCGATCAGCAGAAGCTGTGAAGGCATAAGTGGAAGCGGCGCTGACGAGCACACCGCCCTCCGTCCAGCTGGTGAAGACGTAGCCGGCATTGGGAGCGGCAGTAAGCGTGACGCTGGTGCCGTCGTCCACCATGCCATCTCCCGTGATCGTCCCCCCAGCCGCAGGGGAGGCGCTGGCGCTGATGGTCCATTGTACCGTCACGGGAGCAAAATTGGCCACCAGCGTGTGGTTCACATCCATTGCCAGCGTGTAGTCCGGATTGGTGCTGACGATCTGGCCATTGTCAGTCCAGTTCAGAAAAGTGTAGCCGGCCGTTGTGGTGACGACTGTGACAGCGGCATTGTCTCCGGGATTGTAGGAGCCGTCGCCTGAAGTCGTTCCCGCACCCACCGGAGACACCACCGTGTCCAGCAGAGACTGCGCCGGCAGAGCCGCTCCTGCAGCGGCGATGTTCATGGTGTAGTTCTTCTGCACGTCGGGATTCACCCCGTCGCTGGCGGTGACGCTGAACATGAACTGCCCTGCAGTGCCGGGTGTGCCGCTGAGAATGCCGGTGACTTCATCAAACGCCATGCCCGGCGGCACCGTGCCGGTCTGCACGGCGGTGAATGGCACGCCGCCCTCCACCACCATCCTGCGTGCTGCATAGGCTTTGCCGACCTGCCCATCTGCCACGTGGTCGATAAGGCCCAGCGCCTCGTTCACATCCACGGCGGCCATCTGCGCGCCAGCGTAGTCTCCCACCAGCACCTGGGTGGTCATGTCTGTGGTCACAGTGACCCACTCTCCCGTGGCTCCATTGAAATGGTCCGCATAAGTCGCACTGCCAGTGCCATGCACTCCATCGGCCCCCACCGCCGTTCCCATGGCCTCGCCAGTTTCTGCATCCAGCGGACCCACGTACTTGTAGAATTCGTATCTGCGCGTGACGACTTCATTGCCATTGGGAAGCGGCTCGGCGGCAGCGGCCACGTTGTTGTTAGGCCCCCCATCGGCGGCACTGGTCTTTTTCTGCAGGATGCGCCACTCGACCTCCACCTCGTCCGGCTCGCCGTTTTTCCAGTTTTTGCCGCCGGGATCGTTGGGATCTTCAGACACGAGATCCCGCAGCTTCACCTTGCCTGCATTGTGCGTCGTGGTTTTGATTTCCTTCATCCAGACGGCCTTGCCAAATTCCTTGGGTGGTGGCGCGGGCGGTGGCGGTGGCACGATGACCGCCTGGACCTGCGCTGGTGCCGCACCCACAGGAGGATTGTAAGTGAAGGTGGGTGTGGATACCTGCACCGCACCACCGCGCACGAGGGTGCCGCCGCCGTTGTCGATCAGCCAGTTGTAAAGAACCGCCGAAGGCTGGGTGATATAGCCCACACCAAAATGCTCCCCGCCAAAGTTCACGGCAGGATTGGTGAACTGATGCCCCTGGGTGGGTGGAATCGGAGCAGCAGGAATAGCGGTGTAAGCCGACCATGTACCATCGGGATTCTTTTTTGCCTGCCAGCGGATGAAGACTTTCGGGTGTGCAGGGTCCGTGTTGTCCTCCTTGATGTCCGGCACGCCGTAGTGATTGTAGTTGTAGGTGTAGGTGATGTCGGTGCTGTGGATGTCATCCAGCTCGATCTCAAAACCGTGACACTCGACACCCGTGTCGTTGACTGTGTCGAAGTTGTTGATGCTGCCGTAGGCAATGCTGGCCTGCGCTGCGGGTGTCCCTGCTGCTGCAAGGACGATCATGAACAGGCACCTCAGCATTCTGCTGCATGCGGTCGTCATCGGCGATGTGCTTTGCATCGCATCTTCGGAGGGATGGCTTATGACGTGGTGTTTCATGGGCTTGCTGCGGTGAAGGCTTCGATCCTGGATGAAAAAGACTCGCGGGCAGCACCGCCCAAGGCAGATGACGCACCGAGCTGCGCCCGCAATTTTCGGCACAGGCGGTGCATCTGCACCGCCACGGCGCTCCGCGTGCGGCCATGCAGTGCGGCGATGTCACGGCTGGATTTTCCCTGCACGTAATGGAGCAGCAGCAGCTCCCGCTGAGAGGAAGGCAGCCTGGCCAGAAGATGAGTCAGCCTGAGATGCCGCTCATGAAACTCTACCGCACGGGATGATCTCTCACTCAGGGAGTAGAGTTCCTCACGGGCTTTACGCCGTGTTTCATTCCGCAGGGTGTTGAGTGCGCGGTGCCAGCCGATGCTCCACAGCCAGCCGCAAAACGAGCCGCGCGGCTGAAACTGATCCCCCTGGCGAAAAGCCTCCGCCATGGCCTCATGCGCGACCTCCTGCGCCACATGCTGGCTGAAGCGCTGCGCCAGCCACCCCGCCAGCAAAGGCACGCACCGGGCATAAAGCCGCTCCGCCGCCACGGCATCTCCTTTCAGAGCCAGTGCAAAGAGGCTGGAGTACTCGTCTTGGGGTGGATGACAAGCGGTGGTGGTCATGACGCGCAGTGGCCTATTTCGCCATACCACGTCCCGCTCTACACGTTATCATTTGGTAATGAACACCAAGGTGTGCATCTTTTGACCTGGACCACCCCATGATTGCGCCGCTTTCAAGGCGTGGCCGGGCCGCTGGCTTCAATGCGTAGAAAACGTGCGGGGGCGGCGTTGCTGCTGATCGTGTCGCGCACCTTGAGTTCCGTGGAGGTATCGTTCAGGATCGTGGCAGGGATCCAGTTGATGAGATCGCCGGAGACTTTGACCGTGGCACTCATTTCTGCAGGGCGCATCGGACTGCGAAACACACGCAGGGTCAGGTAGGAGGTGCCGCCCACGTTTTCGATCTGATGCTGGGGCAGCCGCGTGGTGCGCAGCGCAGGATCAAGTCCGAGGGCATACTCGAGCCAGTCGCTCAAGCCGTCGCCGTCGGAATCACGCCGATAATCCGTGGTGCCAACCACAACGGAGACCGTCGCGGGCTGCGAATCAACAAAGCTGCCGGAATCACTGGCAATGTAGGTGAAGACATCCGGCCCCTGATAGCCGGCATCGGGGAAATACGTCGCGAGAGTGCCTGAGATGCCGACCGTGCCGTGAGTTGGCTGCTGGATCACGCGCAGCTGCGGACTGGTGCCGCTGGCGGTGAGTGTGACGCTTGCCTGTGTGTTCAACGGCACCGCCAGCTGGGCATTGGCCACAGTTGGGCCGACGTGTGTGCTGGCATTACTGCTGCCAGGACCATTGTGGCAGTAGTAGCAGCTCACCTCCATGCCGCGCTTGAGCGTGAGCAGGCCAAACTTCGTCGTCAGAGCGCGATCCGCCTGCGCGCGTGAGAGCGGAGTCCCGCGCAGGTCGGTGCCATGGCATTCACGGCAGGCGGCATAGTTGGGACTGATGGCACGGGCTATGTCCGCATGATCCTTGACCCAGGTCTGGCTGCCGATGGGGTGAATGCCATGCGGGCCACCCACGCTGTTGGAGGGCATGGAGGGATGGCAGACGGTGCAGTCCGCCAGCTTGCCTCGGTGCCCCTGCTTGTTCCAGGAGTAGAGGTTGTCATCCCGATGCAGTGAAGGGTATTCCGCATGCGTGCTGCCATGGCAGGCGCTGCAAACCAAGCCGCCATGCCCTTTTGAAAAGCGGAACAACGATTTGCCCGCCATGGGTGTGTCCGCGTTTGTGGCAAAGCGCTGGTTGGCTGGCACACGCACCACACCTGGTGCGCTGAAGACACTGGTGAAGCGGATCGATCCTTCATTCGTCTGCGCATCTCCGCTATGGCAGGCCTGGCAGTTTGGCTCGTCGAGCCAGCCGGTGCGTGATACGCTGCCCACGGTACTCATGCTGCCATGACAGCTCTGGCATTGCATCACGAGGGAACCATCTGCCGCATTCACCGCGCCCCCCATCGCTCCACGCAGGCAGCGTGTCTGTGAGCCCGGATGGCAGAGGTAGCAGGCATTGCGGCTCAGGGCGGAATCCATGAGCTGGCCGTTGGTGGGATTCGTCACCGTGGCATGCCTGCCGTGCATGGCTGCAGTCAGCGGTTTCACCCCTGCATAGCCGCCGGTACCGAGCGCCTCGGAGGCATGGCATGTGGCGCACAACACCTGCTTGTGGTTGGTTACAACACTACGATACAGCCCTTCCGGCGCGTAGCCCATGGCCGCAAGCGCTGGCGCGTAGAGCGGATCGGCGGCGCTTTTTTCATCGTGCAAACGCAGGATGTTCAGGCGGAAGTCTCGCTTGTCACTGGCATCGTTCACCCAGCCGGCGGCAGGCATCGCCGCAAGTCCGGAGCCGGACTTGTGACAGGCGCGGCAGTCCATCTCATCTGACACCGGCGCCACGATGTCCGCGCTGGCCAGCACGCTGCCGACAGCATTCTTCACTGAGACACGCAGCAGCGGATACGGATTGTGACGGCCCGCATCATCCGTCGGTGTGAGAGGGATGCCCGCAGCCTCAAACCAATTCATGCCGGCAGTCCATGACATCACCTGCGGAGTGTTGGCCGTGCCGGGCATCGATTTTCCGGCAAGCCCCTGATCGGCTCCCAAGCTGGCACCGTAAAGCACCGCCGCGTAGTCGTAGAAGTTCGTCTTGCCGAAGGAAGTCGTATTGATCGAGCCGTCCGGATTCGCCAGGGCCTCATACGTCACCGTGATGCCTGCGGCCGTCGGATCAGTGATCAAATGACCCGCCGCATCCATGACCTGTGCATTGATCGTGTTGAAAGGCGGCAGGATGGAAAAGACGCTGTAGTCGTCGTCCATGCAGTGCATGCCGAGGTTGTTCCAGGCCACCACAGTCCACTGGCCATTCCCAGCTAGAAGCAGCACAGGCTGCATCAGCAGGCAGGTCAGCATCCAAATGCGCCAGAAACGAAGACGGTTCATCTGCCGACATTTCGACAGATTTCAGCGCATACGGCACGTTATCGTTTGGTAATGAACTCTTAATTTGGGTGCCTTTTGAAACAGCCTGTGCCTATGCTGCGCGCGACCATGCATATTTTGCTTGTTGAAGATGATGTCGAGCTGGCGCGCCAGATGATGCTCTGGCTGCAAGAGGCGGGATACACATGCACCCACCGTGCGAGCGGTGCTGCAGCGCTGCCGCTTCTGGCGCAGGAGCCTTTTGATGCCGTGGTGCTGGATGTGGGCCTGCCGGACATGGACGGCTTCACCGTGGTGGAGCAGATCCGTGCACGCGGATTCTGCATCCCCGTCGTCTTCGTGACGGCACGTGGCGATGTGACCGACCGCGTGCGCGGCTATAAATCCGGCGGCGACCAGTATGTGACCAAACCCTTTGCAGTCGAGGAACTGCTCGCCTGCCTGGAGGCGGCCATGCGGCGTCAAAGTGCTGGGCAGCCAACCCCAGCAGCAGGTGCGCGTCATTTTGGCAGGTGGACTCTGGACCCGATCAAACGCCGGCTGCATGACGGCACGGAAACGGTGGAGCTGCAGCCGCGAGAATGGACGCTGCTGGAGGTGCTGCTTGCCAATGAACAGCGCACACTGAGCAAAAAATTCCTGCTCGAAAAAGTCTGGGACATCCAGTTTGACCCGGGCACCAATGTCGTGGATGCGATGATCTGCCGCCTGCGCCGGAAGATCGACACTCCGGGCAGGCCCTCCCATCTTCAAACCGTCCGAGGCAAAGGCTATGTTTTCACGTCTGCTACCTGAGCGCATGCCGTCCACCTGGCGGCTCGGTCTGCTGCTGACAGTGCTCATGGTCTGCAGCACCGCCCTGTGCATCACCGTGGCCGGGTGGGCCATGCGGCAAAATCTCAGCAGCATCGCCCGTGCCGTGGTGCTCGATGACCTGGGTGAATACGCCGTGCTCTACAACCGCAACGGCCTCAAGGAACTCAGGGAGGTTTTTGAGGCGGGAAAACATGAGGAAAGCCAGGCAGTCCGCATCACCAATCCTCAGGGCAATACTATTTTCGAGCAGACGCCTGACGCCGTCTCAGGCTACAACTGGCCCAAGCGACCGCCCAAGAAAATGAAGCCTTCGGAGACCTGGCTCATGACCATTGAGCACCCCCAGCGGCAGCAGCAGCTTCTCGTCGGCTGTCAGGTTTTGGAGGACGGCAATGCCCTCTGGTTTGGCCGCACCGATGCGGAAGACCTGGCCTATGTCGAACACATCCGCCGCCATCTCTGGCTCGCGGGTCTGGCCTCGACGGTTTTCATGCTGCTGCCCCTGTGGTGGTTTGTGCGCCAGGTGATGAAGCCCGTGCAGGAGATGATGCTGAGCACGCAAAAACTGGCCCAGGGATTCACGACCGCACGACTTCAGGCACCCGGAGCCGTGCCTGAGCTGAAAGCCTTTGCCACCGCGTATAACACCGGCCTGGACCGCATCGAGGCGCTCACCGAAGAACTGCAGAGCGCCAATGACAACCTGGCGCATGAGCTGCGCACACCCCTGGCGCGCATCCGCGGCAATCTGGAGACCTTTCACGACCACATCGACAATCCCACCGCACGTGAGGCAGCCGCCCGCGGTCTGGAGGAGATCGACCGCGCTGCGGATCTGGTGCAGACCATCCTCACCACACGGGCGGGTGAGCACAAGGCGCTGAAGCTGCATCTTGAGATCGTCGATCTCAAAGAACTGCTCACTGACCTGCACGATCTCTACAAAGCCGCTGCGGATGAACGCGGCCTCACCTTCACCCTGGAGGCACCCGCCACCTGCTGGGTGCTGCTGGACCGCCAGCGCATCAATCAAGCCGTGGCCAATCTGCTGGATAATGCCTTCGCCTACACACCGCGAGGCGGCATGGTGAGCCTGACGCTAAACATGCATGGCGAGCAGGCCCGCCTCTCCGTGAGAGACACCGGCCCGGGTCTGACGCCTGCGGATCTGACCAAGATCTGGCGGCGGCACATGCGTGGGTCGGCAGCCAGCGCCAGCACACCCGGCATGGGGCTGGGCCTCAGCCTCGTGCAGGCGCTGGTGCACGCACACCATGGCAACACAGGCTGCTGCAACCAAGATGAAGGCGGCGCGGAGTTTTGGATCGACCTGCCCGCAGGGGACCCGCTCAGCTCCGCCAATGTGGTTTAGACCAGTTCTCGAAAAGATTGTCATAGATGAACCGGCGAGCGCAGCGGCCCCAGTGGCAAGGCAGGAGCGCCGCCTGCTATTTGAAAATAACAGGCAAGCGACCAACGCAGCCAATGGGGCTGCTCCGCCGCCCGGGCAATGTGACAAGATTTTTGAGAGTTGGTCTAAGTTCGTGCATGCAGGCCGATTCGTGGGGAATGAACTGCTGATGGCTTTTTCCCCTGGCAAATGACCCGATAGCGCAGGGTAGGCGCACGGACCTATGTTCAAGTACGCAGTCCTATTTTCTGAATCGAGGCGTCAAAACGTGCGTTTAATCTCTGTACTATGAAAACCACATGCATCCTCCTGATTTCTCTGGCGGTGCTGGTGCTCACCACGCCTGCCAAGGCCCAAACGTCGGCGGAAACCATTCTGCCAGCCATCATTCCCTCCGGCACGACTGCTGCCAATGCTGCAAGCGCCACCGCCGTTGCACCGGCACCTGCCAAATCATCAGCGGTGAAACTCACCCCCACAAAGCCGGTCTTTGCAGAGAGTAGCAGCCCCATAAGAGTCGAACCCGTGGTTTACTACCGCCCGGTCGGGGCTGTCTCGCCGATGTCCGGCATCCGCACTTACCCTGGAAATACGGCAGCGCACATCACCAACGGTGCCACACGGTTTTCCACGGGTGTTCCTGCGGGCAGCACCTTTGCCAGGATTGTAGGCAGCAATGGATCACGAGCCACCCGGCCTTCGACCAAAGCACGCACGGTGAGCACCCGCTGAATATTGGCCCTAGATTTCGTAACAATCTTTGCGTCGTTCCAGCTTCTGCCATGCTCACATCGGCGGCGGAATGAATACCATCTGTCAGTATCTGCAGCAGCCGCTGATCGCTGATCTGCATGCCACGCTCGTCCAGAGCCCGCTTGGGACGAAGGCGCGGCGCATCTGGTGCTGACGCGTCAATGAGGACTGGTTTCGAACGATCTCCTCTGGTAGGGTTGAACCCAACATGAGCAGCGTGGAAAGACATCGTGGCAGGCATCCGGCGGATGAAGAGCTGTTTGGTGCGGAGGCGGCACCGACACTGCGGGTGGCAGTGGAGGAGCTTTCGTGGCTGATGAGCCGAGGCTATGCCCGCAACTCTGCAGTGAAGCTGGTGGGAGACCGCCATGAGTTGCGAGAGCGCCAGCGCCTGGCCGCAGGCCGTGCCGCGTGCGCGGATGCAGCGCGTGAAGGTCGGACGCAGCGGCATTTGCCGCTGGAGGCATTGTGCGGTCGTGCGGTGATGGTGGATGGATTCAATCTGCTGGTGAGCCTGGAGGCAGCCCTGAGCGGGGGCGTGCTGCTGCGCTGCCGGGACGGTTGTTTGCGTGACATGTCGAGCGTGCACGGCTCCTACCATGCGGTGGCGGAGACGGATGCGGCGGTGGTGCTGGCGGGCAGCCGCCTGGCGGAGCTGGGGGCGGCGTCAGTGCACTGGCTGCTGGACAAGCCAGTTTCCAACAGCGGGCGTCTGGCCATGCGCCTGCGTGAACTCGCGGAGAAGCATGGGTGGCCATGGACGGTGGATGCCGTGTTCAACCCGGATGCAGAACTGATCGCCGCCCGCGACGTGGTGGTGGCAAGCTCTGACGCGGTGGTGATCGATGGTGCCCGGTGCTGGTATAATCTGGCAGCGGACCTGATTTTGGGAGGACGCTGCGGGCAGTCATGGGTGGTGGATCTGGGGGAAGTGCACTGAGAAATTGGCGGAAAGAAGGAGAAAAATCTCTGCGGCTATATGATCCCTGCGGTGTAAATCCGTATCTTCTCCTGACACGCCGCCATGCCCACCACACTCCGCTGGAAATCCACCGCCCTGCGCCTCTGGCGCGTGGGGCTGCTGGCGCTGGCGGTGCTGGCCATCCGGCGCTCGCACCCGTCCGCAGCAGTAGCGCTGACGGTGGACCGCGTGCGCGATTTCTTTCCTGCGGCTGCGACGCTGACGGCACAGAACGGCATGCAGATGGTGAAGGATGAATCTGGCATCACCCTTGGTCATGTGATGCAGACCTCCCCAGAGGCGGATGACATCATCGGCTACTCGGGGCCGACGAACACACTCATCGCCCTGGATGCACGCGGCAAGGTCCTCGGGCTGCGCATTCTCAGCAGTGGTGACACCACCGATCATCTGGCCGAGGTGATAAGCGAGCGCTCGTTCTTCAAGCAGTTCACCGGCAAGAAAGCCGCCGAGCTGGCCGACCTGCAGCCGCAAGCTGTCACTGGCGCCACGCTGACGAGCAGCGCCATCTCCGAGGGCGTGCTGCGCCGTCTGGGCAAAAGCGCCACCGCATCACTGCGCTTTCCTGATGCGATCACGCTGGACGAAGTGAAAAAGATGGAGCCACGCGCGGCGCAGTTGCGCGAGTCCAAGTCACACCCGGGCTCGCACGAAGTGCTGGATGAGAAAGGCGTGGTGATCGCGCTGGCCGTGCGCACGGCCCCGGCCTCGGACGGTACGGTGGGCTACAAAGGACCGAGCGACACCTTCATGCTGATGGACACCAGCGGCACCACGCTGCGAGGCATCGCGCTGCGGCGCAGCTACGACACGGAGCAGTATGTGGGCTACGTCACGGGAGATCCGGCGTTTTTGAAAACTTTTGATGGCATGACGACGGAGAAGATCGCTCACATCGACTTCAATGCCGCCGGTGTGGAAGGCGTGTCTGGCGCCACGCAGACGAGCTACGGCATTGCCGAGGGTGTGCGAGTGCGTGCGGAGGCGCTGCTAAAGGAGCAGGAGGCGCGGCGCAGCTGGTGGCAGCAGATCCGCTGGCGCTGGCAGGACAGCGGGCATGCGGGGATATTGCTGGCGGCGATTGTGATGGCCTTCACTCCGCTGCGTGGTCGTGCATGGTGCCGCCTCCTGCATCATGTGCTGCTGGTGGTGTATGGCGGATTCATCGCGGGCGAAATGCTCTCCCAAGGGCTGCTGGCGGGGTGGGCGGCGCATGGCACGCCCTGGCGCACGGCCCACGGGCTGATGCTGCTGGCCGCCGTGGCGCTGCTGGGGCCGGTCTTTACCAGCAAACAACTCTACTGCCACCACATCTGCCCGCACGGCGCGCTGCAGCAGCTGCTGGTGCGGCGGCTGCGCTGGCAGTGGTCGCCTTCAAAAAAGGTCGATGCGCTGCTTTCCAAGATCCCCTTCATGCTGCTGGGGCTGGTCTTCTTCAGCGCAGCGTTTGCACTGCCGGTGAATCTGAACGCATTGGAGCCCTTTGACGCCTATGTCTTCCGCGTGGCGGGGTGGGCCAGCATGGGGATCGCCATCGGCGGCGTGCTCTTCTCTCTCTTCACCCCGCTGGCCTACTGCCGCTACGGCTGCCCCACGGGTGCGGTTTTCAAGCTGCTGCGCTTCACCGGAGATGCCGATCTCTTTGGCACGAGAGATTGGCTCGCCGCATTGGGCGTGGCGTTCGTTCTTCTCTTGGCTCCGGGCTGAAACCGGAGTACCTGAAGCCCTACATGCCTTTGATTTCCAAACTAGAATCCAAACTCGGCCGTTTTGCCATCCCGGGCCTGGTGCAGACCATCGCGATCTTTCAGCTCCTGGTGCTCATGATCGTCACGCTGATGTCCAAGGAGGGTGCCGCGGCCTATCTGCAGTTTTTGGAGCTGAATCCAGCCCGGGTGATGCGCGGCGAGGTCTGGCGGCTGATCACGCATGTGTTCATTCCTGGCAATTTTTCGCTCATCTGGGCGCTGATCGGCACCATGTTCATGATGTGGATCGGCCGCAGCCTGGATTCGGCCTGGGGTGCGTTTCGTGTGAATCTCTACATTTTCGGCTGGATGCTGGCCGTCACGCTAGGCGCGCTGTTTCTGGGCTGGCCGGCCCCGGGGATGTTCCTCTACCAGACGCTGCTCTTCGCCTTTGCCACGCTGTTCCCAAACGAGGAGATCTTTCTTTACTTCATCCTGCCTGTAAAAATGAAATGGGTGGCCGCGCTGACTGCCGGGATGACGGCGCTGATGGTGATGCGCGAGCCTCTGCTGGTGCTGCCCGTGCTGCTCTGGCACCTGAACTACCTCGTCGCCTTCGGCCCCGCCTTTGTCAGCGAGAGGGCGCGCATGGCGCAGGTGGCCTCACGGCGCAGCCGCTTTGAATCCGCCAGGATGCCAGCGAGCACCTTCTTCCACCAGTGCTCTGTCTGCAAAAAGACGGACCTGGATGATCCGCAGCTGGACTTCCGCGTGCTGGACTCCGGCGAAGAAATCTGCAGCGCCTGCCGCGCCAAGCGGGCCACCGGAGGCTGAATGCCATGGAGGACAAGCTGGCCGCCGAGTTTCTGGAGTACATGGAGGCGGAGCGCCGCTCCTCCGAACGTACGCTGGCCAACTACGAGCTGGCCCTGCGCCAGCTGCGCGAATGGCACACGCCCTTCAAAGGCTGGAGCGAGCTGAGCGCCGACGACTTCCGCGCCTACCTCTTTGACCTCATGAAGCAGGAGCGCGGGCGGGCCACGATCCGCCTGCAGTTCGCGGCGCTGCGCAGCTTCTTCAAATGGCTGACACGCCGCCGCGGCTGGAAGACCAATCCGCTGCTCGAAGTCCAGCTGCCCAAGCGCGAGAAGAAGCTGCCCGTGACGCTGACCGTGGCGCAGGTGGAGGCCATGCTGGCGCTGCCGCTGACGATGGAAAAATCCAAGCGCGATGCCGTGTGGGCGCCGGAACGCGATGCCGCCATCCTGGAGCTCTTTTACAGCACCGGCATGCGCCTGAGCGAGCTGGTGGCGCTGAATGTGGCGGACATCGACACCTACACGGAGACCGTGCGCGTCCTGGGCAAGGGGCGCAAGGAGCGCATCTGCCCGGTGGGCTCCAAGGCGCTGGAGGCGGTGCAGCGCTACCGCGCCAAGGCCGGGGTGCATGACGGCGCGCTCTTTCTCAGCAAGCTGGGCCGGCGCATCACCACGCAGGCCGTGGATGATGTGATCTCCAAATACTGGCGCGCCTCCGGGCAGCCGGTGCACCTGACTCCGCACAAGCTGCGGCACAGCTTTGCCACGCACCTGCTCAACAACGGCGCGGACCTGCGCAGCGTGCAGGAGCTGCTGGGCCACGCCAGCCTCTCCACCACGCAGATCTACACCCACGTCTCCACCCAGCGGATGAAGGAAGTGTACGAGGCGGCGCATCCGCGCGCGTGAGCCAGAGCAGGCCCGGTTTTACTTCTTGGGCGCACCCCACGTGGCCACCGGCGTGGCCGTGTGTGTGGCGGCTTCATCCAGCGCGAAGGTGATGCACAGGCTTTGCGGGCCTTTGGCACCGTCCAACGAAGCCTTGAGCACATGCACCTTTTCCCTCACGAGATCGCGCGACTGTTCGGTGGCGGCCTCAGGCGGCTCCGCAGAGCTGAAGGTGGCGTTTGCAGGCGAAACAATCGTGGCCACCAGCGTCTTTCCGCCCTGCGTCAGCTTGGCGGTCGTACCGCTGGCGCTGATTTCGGCCTTGGTATGCATGCTCCAGGTGATGCCGCCGGTGTTTTTCATGATGAGGTCATCCTGCACCACCACGTAGGGCTTGGCCCCGCGCACCACCATGATGCCACGATGCACGTCCTTGGCTGGCTTTGAGTAGGCCTTGGTCATGTCCACCACGGCGGTGCCGCGCTCCGGAGTCGAATACCCCAGAAGCACTGCCGCCTTGGCATCCTGATCCTGCTGGTTGCCATCGATCACCAGGGTGTTTTGCCCCAGGGTGTTCTCAATGTAGAGGGCAAAGCGCTTGGTCCGGTCTGCTCCCGGCTTCACTTCAAATCCGGGCGCTTTGTCCTGTTCGGCGCCCAGCTCGATGCCCCAGCGCTCTCCGCCGGCGTCCAGTACAAAGCTGCCGATGTCGAGCTGCGCGGTCGTGTCTTCATTGTCTCCGCCTTTCACCGCGACGAAGTAATCCGTCTTTTCCCAGCCGGAGCGCGAGGTGGCCACAAAGCCCCCGGGCTGCGCGTAGTCCATGCTGTCCGCCGTGCCGTCACCAGCAGCATGCGGATTGTAGTACAGGAAGTTGCCCACCTGTCCGAAGTAGGAGGCGGTGACAGGCTGCTTCCCAGTGGCGGCCACCGCTCGGATGCCGGGGTTTCCAGCCACACCGCACAGCCAGGTGGTCACCCACGGCCGCAGTGAGACGGCACCCTTGGTGTCGCCAAAATTGAAGATCTGCCCGGAGGTCCCCATCATGTGCATGCGGGCCACGCCAAACTGCGGAATGCCCTCCAGATAACTGATTCCCAGATCTTTGCCGGTGGCGGATTTCAGCGACTGAGAGAGCATGGCCACGTAGTCCATCACGGCCTCGCCAGCCTGCAGCCCCTCAGGCCACACACCTGCAGGAGCAAAGCGGACAATGCCTTTGCCAAACACCTTTGCCGCAGCTTCTGCCGCTTTTTTGGCAACGGCGGGCTCCTCATCCACGAGGCAGATGGCGGAGAGCAACAGCGCCGAGGCGGCGGCCATCTGCTTGCTGTCCGGCAGCAGCTTGCCGGTGTCAGACTTGGGTTGGGGTCTGGGCGGGGCCTTCGCCGGTGCAGCCTTGGATTTTGTTCCTGTCTGACCACCAGACACGCCTTTGGCGCTTTCGGGGATTTCCTCGCCTTCGAGATGGGCGATCAGGGCCGCAATGCCTTTCTCTGCCAGATAGGTGCGCACGCCCGTGGCCTGCTCGGCATTCAGACCGGTGCGGAACCAGTCATATCCCAGAGCGGAGGCCACCACCATGTCCGTCACATTGTCCACCAGCTCGGGATGCCAGTCACGGAAGGAAATTTTGTCCGTGAGGGCGATGAGCTCACGCACGCCGCGCTCCTGCCATTTGAGGTCGCCATCGCCGTAGTGCAGCGCACCCAGGAGCCCCATGCGGTACACCGCCTTGGGGCCTTCGCCACCGGTGTCTCCATTGATGCGGGCCAGCTCGGGGTCTTTGAGCAGGTCTTCACCGGAGGCCTTGAGCGCCTCCATGATCTTGGCCAGCACGGGATCCGCCGCGATCTGTCCCTTCAACGAGGCCCAGCTGGCGGCGTTGTGGATCAGGCGAGGGCGTACTTTGGCGATGCCGCTGAGGTAGTCATTGGCGGAAGGAGCCTTGAATTTGGCCACCGGAACTATGGGGATGGCAGGCCGTGCCGGCGCTGGCTTCTTTGATGCCACGGCTTTGGCTCCACCCTTGGCGGGAGCGGCTGGCGGTGCCGCAGGTGCCGGAGTGGTGGCTGCTGGCATGGCAGCAGGTGCTGCAGGCGGTGTGGCAGCAGCGGCCGGAGCAGCCTGCATGGCTGCGTATCGTGCCTTGGCGTATTCAAAATCTGCCGGGCTGAGAGTGGCGATCGGCACGTCAAACTCGCGTCCGTCCTTCATCTTGATCTTCAGGCTGCGTGCGGCGGCATCCACAGACACCAGGGTGGCCTCCACCTGTTTGCCGGCAGTGTTCGTCCACATGCGGTACTCTTCCGCGAGCTGGGCGCTGGCGCTGGAGGCAGCGAGCAGGCAGGCGGATGCGAGGGTAAGGAATCGCGGGGCGGTTTTCATGAAGGGAGTAAGTGCGGGGCTTAAAGCAGCGGGTGCAGACGCAGAGGTCAAGCATAAACGCAGTTCAAGGGCGGGAGTTTGGCGGAAAGATGGGGGCCCGTGTCACATTCCAGGTGGCATCATTGATAAACCGTATAGCCTCCAGCCGGAATGAACGTCCATCACCTTGAGCTTTTCTATTATGTGGCACGTCACGGCGGGGTGAGCGCGGCGGCGCGGGCCATGCCCTACGGCATCCAGCAGCCGGCCATCAGCGCGCAAATTCTGCAGCTGGAGGATGCGCTCGGCATCACTCTGTATCAGAGGCGGCCATTCCAGCTCACTCGGGAGGGACAGACACTTTACGACTTCATCTCCCCGTTTTTCGGCGGCCTGGGGGAAATGGCGGACCGACTGCGGGGCGGCGGGGAAAACCGGCTGCGCATCGCTGCGGCAGAGGTGGTGCAGCGGGACTACCTGCCGGTGCTTTTCGGGCGCATGCGACGGCGCGTGAAGGGCTTCCACTTCACCCTCACACATGGCCGTCAGCAGGAGATCGAGGCTTTGCTGGCTGCACAGGAAATCGACATCGGCTTTGGCACGCTGACGGAAAAGACCACGGCCAACATCGAATCCCGCGAGCTGCTGCGCCTGCCCATGGCCCTGCTGGTGCCAAAACAGAGCGGCATCTCCCGGGCGGCGCAGATCTTTGAAAAGGACCGCATCAACCTCCCGCTGGTGGCACTGGACGCGCAGGATGTGGTCTCGCGCACCTTTCAGGCGGCCCTGCGCCAGCGCGGGCTGGAGTGGCTGCCGAGCCTGGAGGTGGGCAGCCTGGATCTGGTGCTGCGCTATGTCGTGGAGGGCTTTGGAGCAGGCCTCGTGCTGATGCACCCGCACTTTGAGCCACCTGCGGAGATGCAGGTGCTGGCGCTGGATGACTTTCCACCGCTGTGCTTCGGCGCGCTGTGGACGGGTCGGCTCTCGCCGCTGGCAGAGGCTTTTCTGGCAGAGGCCACCGCCCTGGCGGGAGAACTAGCGAGGTAGAAAACGGCGGTCACAGGCGACTGGCAAGCACCTGCCTCTGCAATCGAATGAATAAGCTATGAGCCTATTCGTCGGATAGGGAGACTATGAAAACCCGTCTGCTTCTCCTCTTTGCCTCACTCACTGCCGCCTCTCTGCCCTCCTGCGTGGACGGCCCTTATGTTTCGGGTTACGGCCCTGGCCCCTCATACCCGCGGTCCGGCTACTACGGCAGCAGCTACTACTCGCGTCCGGTGGTCTCATACAACAGCTACCCTTCACGTGCATACACGGGCTACTCCGGCCGGTCCTATGCCCCGTCCTCGCCTGTCTCCTTCTTTGGTGCGCCCCCGCACCACTCCAGCGGCAGGCATTCGCCCGCTCCCTCAGCCGGTCATTACCCGCATCATTCGGGCAGCCATTCTGGCGGGGGGGTCTCAGGCTCGTCTTCTTCCTTCGGCGGGGGGGCACAACACCACTCGGGCAGCGGCTTCAGTGGCGGCTCATCTGGTGGTGGCGGCTTTGGCGGCAGTACCCATCATCATTCAGGCAGTGGTGCACCGGGAGGCTCTGGCTTCGGCGGAGGCTCCCATGGCAGTCATCATTCAGGCGGTGCTCCCTCTGGAGGCACTTCGGGATCGAGCCACAGTAGCAGCGGACATCACGGCGGAAACCACCATGGCATGCATTGATGCCGGGAAAGGGTGAATGAAGCTGCGCCTGGAGCCGCTCTCCACGCGCAGCGGCTAGTGGATGGCGCGAAAGCTTTTCAGCAGCTTGAGCAGCTGCGGTAGCTCGCGCCAGTAAAGCCAGCGGCTCCCAAGCCTGGAAAGGCGCCTGATCTGCCTGCCACGGATCGTGTGGGTGGGCGTGCTGCCGGAAACGATGTGCTTTCCCCCGCCCAGCCTCTCGTTTTCCATGGCTTCCGCTCCAGTGACGTATGCCATTTTGCGTGAGCCCTGGGTGTGCCCATAACCGTGGTTCTGATGGATGGCGGTGAGAGAACCGGTGCCGTCAATGACAGGGATCTTCCGCAGCTTGGCATCGTGCAGCATCCAGTTGTCCCAGTTGCCACGGCCCACGGCAAAGGCGGGGATGGTCTCATAAACTGATCGGGAAAAGAGAAAGTAGTCCTTGCACCCCCGGTAGGCCAGTACGCCACGCTGAGAAGCATCCTGCCTCAGCTGCTGCTGCCATCCGGTGTTCTCCATCGGAATGGCCTCCGTCACATCCAGATCCGTGCGTTTTCCACAGATGAGAAACCGCGGATGCCCAGACTGCCGCACGATTTCCAGCGTGATCCAGAGATCATCGAGCAAAATGATGTCTGCATTCACGTAGATCAGGCAGGGGGCGGCGCTCAGATGGTGGGCATCGGCAAAAACACCGTCCAGCAGCGGGGTGCCGTGCTCATTGCACCTGATGTGCGGGATGTGCTGTCCCCCGACCTCCTGGGCCATCTCACGCGTTCCGGGCTCGTCGCCAAAGAGCAGGATCTGCACCTGCGCACCCAGCTGGTGCCAGCTGCGCACGGCATTGCGCTGGATGCAGCCGATGTGCCCTTCGAAGGGTTTCGGTACAGCAAAGAGGGTTAGCTGCGGGGACTCGCTAGGAGGCATATAGGTCATGCATGTCACGGCAGGGAGGCGGATGGCAAGTCAAGAACCGTCACGCGCCACAGAAGCCGTCCGGCATGGCATTTGAGCGCAACTGCCAAAAATCCTGAAATAAAACCCGCCCCCGGAGCATCATATGAGGCGTTACCCTTCTTATCCCCCCCCTCAACCCATGAAAAAAGCCATCCTTCTCTTTCTGGCCGCAGCCACCGGGCTCGTGTTTGCCGGTGACTTCCCCAAAGGCAGTCCTGCATTTAAAGACAACGGCAACAAAGCCGTGAGCGCAGCTCAAAAATCTGGCAAGCCCATCATCATGGTCTTTTCCGCCGCCTGGTGCCCGCCCTGCCAGATGATGAAAAACGAAGTGTATCCCAGCGCCGAAGTGAAGGCATTTCACGACAAGTTCGTCTGGGCCTACCTCGATGTGGATGATCCGCAAAACGAGGAGATCGCCACCAAGTTCAGCGTCCAAGGCATCCCACACATCGAGTTCCTGGACTCCTCTGGCAAGGAGATCGACAAGCAGGTCGGAGCCAATTCACCCGAAGCTTTTGCCAAGACGCTCTCCAGCGTACTGTCCAAGGTGAAGAAGTAAGACGCTGCGCTCAGACCTTCGGAGCCGGGAAAGCCCCGGCTCCTGCTTTTTCCTGCTAGATCTGAGAATACGGCGCAGGCACCAGCACGATGTTGGTGATGCGTGAGACAATCTCCTTGTCCGTAAATCCAGGCGTAGTTTTCAGCTTGGTCCAGTCCGGGTCCACCCGGAAGGTGCCCCAGGCTTTGTCCTTGGCAGCGGCATCGCTGAAGCTCAGCATGTAGGTCAGGTTGGGCATGAGCGGACCGATGAGGGTCTCGCCAAAGAAGACGGCGTTCAGGCCGCTGCGCTTGAAGATTTCCAGCTCGCCGATGTTGAACATCTCGATCTTCTTTTTCGCGGTCTTCTCCGTGGGGCTTTCGTAAATGCGCAGCTGGTACACCTGGCCGCCTTTGGCTGGCACCTCCATCGCTGGCATGCCGGAGATGCCCTGCGTCAGCCAGCTCTCCACACGGTCAAAAACGACATCCGTGGCAGGGGCATCGAGATGGGCCGCGCCCTGCTGCTGCAGCGCGGTGTCGGAGAGAAGCCCGGCGGTTTTCGCCAGCTGATCCAGGGTGCTGTAGCGCAGCACCACATACACCAGCGGCGCCCCCTCCTGCTTCTCCGGCAGAAACACGCCCACATTCTTCACGCCAAGACGGTTTAGTGCGGGAATGGCCGCGTCCTTCAGATAAGCCTCCAGCACCGCCTGCTTTTCCGGGCTTTTGAGCGTGTATTTGCGGATTTCAAAGTACTCTCGCACACCGGCAGGTGCGTCAGCGGCGGACAGGTTTTGCACAGCACCGACCAGCCCGGTGGCGGCCACGGTGGATTTGAGAAAGGAGCTGCGAGTCATGGGAAAAGGGATGGTGTTAAAGAATCAGAAAGACGAAAACAAGATCAGCCAACTTTCGCCAGCGCACCGGCCAGGGCGGTGTAGCTCTTCCTCGCCGCAGCCACGGGATCATAGCCGGGCTTGCTGAAGATCTGGCCGCTGACCTCCACCACTGCAGGGCCATGGTAGCCGTGCTGCTTGAGCAGGGTGAAGTACTTCACGTAATCGGTGCGTCCTTCACCGGGCAGGAGAAACTGGAACTTGGCGGCATCGCCGGCAGCATCTTTCACATGGATGAATTTGGTGCGTGGCAGAAGCAGCTTCATGCTTTCCTCCATGTCGATGCCCTGCAGCTCAAAGTGGCTGTAATCATAGGTCACCTGGATGGCGGGAGACTTCACCTGATCCAGCAGCCAGAGCAGGCGCTCGGGGGAGTTCACTGCGCTGCCCACATGGGCCTTGATGGCGACGGTGGTCTTCTCCTTTTCCGCCGTCTCGGCCCAGGCGTGCAGTTTCTCCACCATGCCCGCCTTCTGCTGCTCCCAGGTGGCCGGTTTGCCACCGCACACGGTCTCGATGATGGGCGGCTGCGCAGCGTTCATGTCACGCGCCACCTGTGCGGCATCACGGATGGTTTGCAGGGCCTGTGCATGCGTTTTGTCATCCACGGTCAGGCTGATGTTCACCATAAGGCAGGGCAGGTCGAGCTTCAGCGCTGCCAGCTGCCGCACCGCCTCCTTGCGCGCCTCGGCGGTGAAGACCTTCGGCTCGGTGGGAAAGCCTGCATTCAGAGCCAGCTCCACATTGGCGTAACCAATCTCCGCACAGGTTTTGAGCGCCTCACCCAAGCTCAGCGTCTTCATGCCATACAGGCTGAACCCGAGACCGATGCTAGCTGGTGCCGCCGCCTGTGTGAGATGAGGCAGGGCGGCGAACCCAAGTGCTGTGTGAAGAAAGTGGCGGCGTGTGGACATGGAGAGTGAGGGGTTGGAGGACTCGAAACAATGGGGCTCGTACCCGACGTGTGCGCAAGCCCGGTTGTCACCCGCAGGGCCTATCCGCGCTTCCACACCACCCAGAGCTCCGGCGGGGAGGCGGCGCGGTTGATGGGGCGCAGGTGCTGCACCTCGTAGCGGCGGGACTCCAGTGCGGCGGTCCAGACGGCGATGCTGCGCCCCTCCTCGGCTCCGCCTTCATGGCCCGGATACACGGCGATGGTGAGCAGGCCTCCTGGCCGCAGGAGATCCAGCGCTGCCTGCACGGCGGTCATGGTGGTCTCCGTGCGGGTGATGAGCGTCTTGTCCGTGCCGGGGAGGTAGCCGAGATTGAACATCACAGCGCTGATCTTTCCATGCACTTCCGCAGGCAGGTGCTCGCGCATGGTTTCATGGCCGGAGTGGATGAGGGTCGTCATGTCCGCAGGCACGCGCTTGGCGGTCTCCACCAGCGCGGTGGCCTGGACATCAAAGGCATACACATGGCCGCCGGGGCTGACGCATTGGCTTAAAAACAGGGTGTCGTGTCCATTGCCCATCGTGGCATCCACCACCACGTCTCCGGGCTGCAGGCGGTCCTTCAGTATGAGCTGCGCCCAGAGTACGGAAGAGGGAAGACCGCCATTCGGGCTGGCGAGGTGAGGTTTGGGTGGAGTCGGGGTCATGGAGCAGTCAGCTGCTTCTTTTGGAGCAGGAATGGCGGGTTTGCATGCGGGATGTGGAAGGGATGCAGTGCCGGCTTTTTCCAGCCGCGTGAGCAGTGGACTTGCCGCCCAAGCTGGCGAATGAAGGCGTATCCCATTCATGCCTGAGTCCACACCCGCCACCCCCAGCCCATGCGGCTGGAATCTGGAGCACACCTACGCCCGCCTGCCCGCTCTGTTTTATGAGCACCTGGAGCCCACGCCCGTGAAGGAGCCGCGCATGGTGGTGTTTAATCACACGCTGGCGCAGACACTGGGGCTGAATGCTGAGGCGCTGGTGCAGCGTGTGGCGGTGTTTGCAGGGAATGAACTGCCGGAGGGCGCAGCGCCGCTGGCGCAGGCCTATGCGGGGCATCAGTATGGAAACTTCACCGGGCTGGGAGATGGCCGCGCCATCCTGCTGGGAGAACAGGTGACGCCCAAAGGCGAGCGCTATGACGTGCAGCTCAAAGGCTCCGGGCCCACGCCCTTCTCACGGCGAGGAGACGGCCGCGCGGCGCTGGGGCCGATGCTGCGCGAATACATCATCAGCGAGGCCATGCATGCACTGGGCATCCCCACCACGCGCAGCCTCGCCGTGGCAGCCACGGGGGAGAAAGTGTGGCGCCAGGAGGTGCAGCCGGGCGCGGTGCTCACACGCATCGCCGCCAGCCACATCCGCGTGGGCACCTTTGAGTGGGCGGCGGCGCATCAGAACCGCGAGGCACTGCATGCACTGGCGGAGTACACGCTGCAGCGGCACTACCCGGAGCACGCCGGAGCGGCGGAGCCCGGCATCACGCTGCTGCGTGCGGCCATGCAGCGGCAGGCGCGGCTGATCGCACAATGGATGTGCGTGGGCTTCATCCACGGCGTGATGAACACGGACAACATGGCGCTGAGCGGCGAGACGATCGACTATGGCCCCTGCGCTTTCATGGATGCCTTTGATCCCGCCACGGTGTTCAGCAGCATCGACCGCCACGGACGCTACGCGTATGGGAGCCAGCCTCAGATCGCGCAGTGGAATCTGGCGCGGCTGGCGGAGGCCCTGCTGCCGCTGCTGCATGCGGATGAAAAGCAGGCCGTGGAGGTGGCCAACGCGGAGATCCCGGCCTTCCGTACGCACTTTGAGCAGCACTGGATGGCTGGCATGCGGGCCAAGCTGGGCCTCTTCACCGAGGAAGCGGAGGACCGCACGCTCATCGAGGGTCTGCTGACGTGGATGCGGGAGCAGAAGGCGGATTTTACCAACACCTTCCGCAGCCTGAGCGCAGGAGAAAACCCAGCGCCGCCGGAAGATGCCGCGTATGCCTCATGGCACGCGCAGTGGCAGGAGAGACTCAGCCGCCAGCCGCAGTCCGCAGATGAGGCACGGCAGCGAATGCAGGCGCACAATCCGGTGGTCATTCCGCGCAATCACAAGGTGGAGGAGGCACTGGCCGCAGCCGCAGAGCGCGATGACCTCAGTTTGATGCAGCGCCTGCTGGAGGTGCTGGCGCAGCCCTATGATTACCGTCGTGATATGCCCGCCGAGTACACCACGCCCTCAGGCCTGGGTCCTGGTGAGTACCAGACCTACTGCGGGACGTGAGCCGCTTCAGGCACACGCCGTTTTAGTGGTGCCCGCCATGGAAACCACCACCGTGGAAACCACCGCCGTGGAAGCCGCCACCCGTATGGGCAAAGCCACCATGATAGCCGCCGAATCCAGGGTGGTAACCGCTAAAGCCGGAGCGACCATAATACGGCCCACGATAGCCCCCATAGGCGTAGCCAGGGCGGCCATAGTAGTTGTTGTAGATGCCGTAGCCCCATGGACGGTAGTAGTTGTTGTAGCCGTAGCCATAGTAGCCCGGCACGTAGCAGGAGCTCAGGGAGGTGGCGGCAACGACAGCCGCCACGAGGAGGAGGAGTTTTGTTTTCATAACCGCAGTGGGTTGTTGCCAGATTGGACGCCCCTCTTTGCACCCCTATTCAAAAATAAACCGCCACGCTGCCCCCTGCATTCCGTCTTCCCATCCGCCGGGCTTCATGCCAGCATTGGCGCCGCCATGAAGCACCTCCTCAGCCTTGCGTTTGTCCTTGCCAGCACCTGTGCCGCCCTGGCACAAAAAAGCGGTCCCATCATCTCTCCCGAAATCGCGGAGGATCACAGCGTGACCTTCCGCCTGCGCGCGCCGAAGGCCCAGACCGTGGCCGTGCGCGGCCAGTGGGACCGCCAGACCGTGGCCATGACCAAGGGCGAAGATGGCTTGTGGACACTGACGCTGCCCGGCGTGCCCGCCGGCGTGTGGGAGTACAGCCTGGTGGTGGACGACCTCAGCATGATCGACCCCGCCAACACCGCGCAAAAACCCCAGCGCAGCCCCACCTCCAGCATCCTGCACATTCCCGCCACACCTCCCGCGCCGTGGGATTTTCAGGATGTGCCCCACGGCGCCGTGCACCAGCACACCTATCTCTCCAAGGCGCTGAAAAAGCAGCGCAGCGCCTGGGTGTACACCCCGCCTGGCTACGAGTCCGGCACACAGAAAGACTACCCGCTGCTCGTGCTGCAGCACGGCTCCGGCGACCGCCACGAAACCTGGGTGCAGCATGGCAAGGCGCACTGGATTCTCGACAACCTCATCGCCGCAGGCAAGGCACAGCCCATGATCATCCTCATGATCGACGGCCACCCGCTGGGCCAGGTGCCAAGAGACATGGCCGACCGCCGCGCCCTTTCGCTGGCGGCTTTCAAAGACGAACTCTTCACCGATGCCATCCCGCTCGTGGAAAGCCGCTATCGTGTCTCGCCTGACCGCGCCCAGCGCGCCATCACCGGCCTGAGCATGGGCGGCTGGCAGTCCCTCAGCATCGGCCTGACGAATCTCGACCGCTTCGCCTGGGTCGGCTCCTTCAGCGGCGCGGTGGACGAAAACGAAATCAAGCCCGCGCTGGACGACGCCACCGGCACCAACACCAGGCTGAAGCTCCTCTGGATCGCCTGCGGCGAAAAAGACTTCCTGCTGGAGCGCAACCACCAGCTCATCGACAAGCTCAAGTCCAGCGGCATCACCCACGAATGGCACGAGACTGCAGGCGATCACTCCTGGCCTGTGTGGCGTCAATATCTCACCGACTTCGCGCCAAAGCTGTTTCGGTGAAAGGCACCTCAGCGCCCATCGGTTGACTCAGGCTACGGCGTGGCCACGCGCAGGCGCAACATGAGCTTGGGCAGGCTGCCACGGGGCAGGGTGGCCTGCTGGACGCGTGTCTGGCCGTCGTCGGAGAGCGTGATGGTGCTGGTGGGACTGGCGGCGGTCCAGTTGAGCAAATCGCTGCTCTGCTCGATGGTGTAGGTCAGGTCGGTGGCCGAGATGTTTTGCCGGTAGGTAAAGGTGAGATCGCCACCGCTGCTGCCAATGGCGGGCAGCAGGCCCGGTGTAGCGGCAGCAGGGCTGGCATTGAGGGCGTATTTCAGCAGATTGCAGATGCCGTCGTGTGCGGGCGTGGCCAGCGGGCCGCTGATGGCAGGATCCGCAGCCTGCGCGGGACTGAAGGCGGAGGTGAGCCAGCTCTTCCACGGCGTGCTGGCGGTGACGCTGCTGTCAGTGCTGCTGAGCGCTCCGCTGCTGGCGGTGACACTGCCAGTGCCGGAGGTGTAGGGAGTGGTGTAGAGGCCACTGCTGTTCACACTGCCGTAACCGGCGACCGCCCAGGTAAAGGAGGGCTGAGCAGTCAGAGCAGTGCCAAACTGATCCCACGCCGTGGCGGTGAACTGCTGCGTGATCTGAGAGCCGATGACGGGCGCTGCGGATGAGACAGTGACGGCGGTGGGTGTCTGGCTGACGGTGACAGGCACGCTGCTGAGGGTGGAACTGCCGCCGGGATCTGCGATGCCGACGGTGAGGGTGTAGCTTCCTGCCTTGCTGAAGGTGGCGGTGCTGCTGCTGGCGGTATGGGTGCCATTGACGCTGAATACGGGTGCGCTGGCTCCTGAGGGCAGAGCAGTGGCGCTCCAGCTGTAGGTCAGCGCACTTTCGGCGAAGACATTGCTGGCTCCAAGCACGGAGAGCGTGGTGCTGGTGCCGACGACGGTGGCAGGAGTGGCAGCCGCGGCAGCAGCCACGGTGGGCGTGGCCACGGCCAGCGCGGCGATCTGCGTGGCATTGAGCGCGGTGTTGTAGATGCGCACCTCATCCAGAGCGCCGTTGTAGCAGCGAGTGCTGCTGTTGGTGTCCTGCCCGAAGGTGGTCACACCGTCAAAGGCCTCCACGGCATGAGTGGTGGTGTTGGAGGCGGTCTGCATGCTGCCGCCCAGAGGCTGCATGTAGATGGTGGCCTGGGTGGGTGTGACGACGAGGGCCACAAAGGTCCACTGCGAGTCCGCCATGACGAGGCCGGAGTTGAAATTGTAGGTGGGAGAGTAGCTGTTCCAGTTGTAGCGCAGCTCGTTGGCGTTGCCGAAAAACAAGCCGCTGGCCGTGGTGCCGGCGCGGCAGAAGATGATGCCCGCGTTGGCGTTCTGCGTGCCGTTGCGCTTCACCCAGGTGGTGATGGTCACGGTGTTGGTGTTCAGATTCATCGCGGGAATGGTGGCGATGCTGGTGCTGGCTCCGGCAAAGGACAGCGCACCGGTGCCCTGCAGGCCGGTGGCGCTCCACGTGGCGCCGCTCAGCGTGCAGGTGTAGGCGTCTCCGGTGGTGTCCGCGCTGGTGGTGCCGGTGCCTTCGTCAAACTTGTAGGCGGCCTGCAGTCCGTTGATGACGACATTCACCGTAGCCGTGGTGGTGTCTCCGATGCCATCGCTCAGCGTGTAGGTGAAAGAGTCGATGCCCACCTGCCCGGCCTGCGGAGTATATTGCAGCACGCCCCCGCCCAGATTGCTCACACTGCCGCGCGTGCCCTGGGAAAAGCTGCTGACGGCCAGTGTGGTGCCAGCAGGACCGGCATCGTTGGCCAGCACGTTCACACTTCCTGTCACCCCCGGGTTCACATTGATGAAGTCGTTTGCCGCCACCATGAGGGAGAGGTTGTCAAAAGTGGCGGTCGAAAGTGTGGACGTGTTGGTGCTGGTCACCGCCAGGCCCACGAGGGCGGTGCTGCCTGCCAGCGTCACGGTGGCGGAGCTCTGCTGCGTCCAGGCGGTGCCGTTGGTGGAGTAGTATCCGGTGATGGTGCTGCCATGGCGCACCAGCTTGAGCCACACAGGCACGGCATGCCCGCTGGAGGTGCTGGTGGTGGTGCTGCCCGCTGTGGCAGACCGATAGCCAAACACCGTCGTGCCAGCCGGAGTGGCCACCATCATGGCATGCGCTGCACCGGTGTCCGTGCTCTCCCGGATCATGATGCCAGCCTTGGCCGAGCTGGAGGTGTTTTGCTGTGATGCCACTCGCGCGATGATGGTGCCATCCCCGCCGAGGCCGCGATAGATGTAGTGAAACTGATCTGCGGTGCCGCTGATGTTGCTGCCCTCTCCATGGATGGTGAAGGTGCCGCTGCTGTCATACCCGCTGCCTGCGATGGCCACCGTGCCCACATCCGCCGAGACCCATGGAGAGGACACCACATTCACCGTGGCGGAGGAGCTTACCCCTGAGGTGGTGGCGCTCACGCTGGCCAGAGTGCCGCTGGCGGGAGTGGTGTACACCCCGCTGGTGCTCACACTGCCCCCGCCCGAAACGACGGCCCAGGTGAAGCCGGGCTGCGAAGTCAGGTTCACGCCAAACTGATCCTGCGCCGTGGCCACGAGCTGCTGCGTCTGCCCGGAGGTGAGATTGAGCAGGGAAGGCGCGACTGTGACACCCGTAAGCGTCTGGCTCACCGTCACAGTCACGCTGCTGGTGGCGGAGAGGCCGGAGGTGTCTGTGATGGTGACGGCAAAGGTGTAGCTGCCTGCATGGCCAAAGGTGACGGCGGTGCTCTTGGCCGCATTGGTGCCGTTGACCGAGAAGTTGGGAGTGGTCACGCCGCTGGGTGCAGCAGTGATGGTCCAGGTGTAGGTCAGATTGGCCTCTCCGCCGCCATCACTGTCAGCCCCCAGCACAGAGAGCGTCGTGGTGCTGCCGGTGACGGTGCCGGGCGTGGCGGCCGCAACCGTGGCCACCGTGGGCGCGGCATCGCCAGCGGTGTAGGGCGTGGTCAGCGTGGTAGATGCGGATACTATGCCGCTGGCGATGACGACGACCGTGTACGTGTCCGCGGGTAACCCGAGCGGCAGCGTGAACTGCGTGGTCTGCGATGTGGCACCCGTCTGCACGGCGGTGCTGCTCCAGTTGAAGCTGCGCGCAAAGTAAACATTCCCCGTGGTGCCCGTAAGACGCACGATGGGGTAGTTGGTGGCCATTTGGAAATCGTCACCGTATGAGGCACCCTCGGTGAAGCCGTTGAGGTTGGTCCCCGTCAGGAGGTAGGTGCCGTCGGAGTTGTGCTGGATGCTGCTGATCGTGGGCTGAAAAGCCGTGACCGTCGTGCCGGCGCCGCTGACGTATTCGTAGAGCGTGGAGCCCGTGTTCACCAGCACGGCACCGTCCGGCAGGGAGAGCATTTTCATGGCATAGGGCACCGTGTTGAAAGTGGTGCCCGTAGGACCGTCCACCTGGCTGATCGTTCCAGCGGTTGTGTTGTACTCATAGAAGCTCGTGGGCCCGACGAGATAGCCTGGACCAGCCATGAAAAGCACATTGCCATTGGTCATCACCGCTCCTGGGGAGTCTCCGCAGTTGTTCCCTCCTGGCACATCCGGTCCCGCCACCCAGCTGCCGGGAGAGCTGCTGCCGCTGGGTGTGTAGATGGCGGTATGCGTGTAGCCGCGAAAGAACGCGGTGCCATTGGCCAGCATGTGGCCGCTGCCGGTCTCGCCGCCGCTGTACATCACATTCGGCGTGTTGGCATCTGCCACCCACTGGTTCAGCGCGGGGATGTAGCGCTCAGACTGGCTGCTGCCATCCGCACAGAGGATGCTGCCATCCGGCAGCTTCAGCCAGGGCACCTCGTCCTGACCATGCAGCGTGGTCGGCCCGGCGCTCCAGGTGTTGGTGGCGGGATCATAGATGACGGTACCATTGCTCACCGAGGGGCCCACCGGTGCCACCAGCACACGGCCGTCTCCGAGCAGCTCGGACACAGAATCGACGAAGTTCTGGCCAGAGGAGGGAGCAAGCGTCCAGGTGTTGGTGATGGGATTGAAGACCTCCGCAGTCCTGCTGCCGGTACCGTATTCTCCGCCAGCCACAAACACACGCCCATCCCGCAGCACCTGGAGGGAATTGTAGAGCCGCGTGTCGTGCATGGAGGCCAGCGTGGTCCAGGTGCCGCTGACGTAGCTGCCGTGAATGTCAGGCTTCAGGCGGAACCAGCCGTTGCCGCTGCCCGCCTGCACCATCACACTGCCATCCGTGAGCAGCAGCATCACGCCCGGGCTGCTGGGCGGGGAATTGGTGATCTTTGTCCAGGTGCCCGCCTGCACACCACCTGCCTGCAGCAGTACACCGAGCCACAACCCTGCCAGCAGAAAAGAATGCTTCAGCCACAGGCCGCAAGATGGCCGCGCAGTGAAAGAGCGTGAGGCTTGGCGCTGCATGGCGTAATTCAGCATCCTAAACAAAACGACTCATCAAGGCAAGCGGGGTCTGAAAACAACAGCCAGCTCCTCCCCCCTTCTTTGCGCTTTATCACCCCTAATCTTTTCGCCTACTCGACCCTCTTCTCCATGTCCATCTGCAAAGGCATCCTCACTTCAAAAATCGTCTCATCTTCCTTCGAGCTCACCAGCCTCAGGTCGGCGCCATTGGCGCGGGCGAGTTCGGTGGCGATGTTGAGACCGAGGCCGAAGCCGTCTTTCTGGCGGGTGTGGGCTTTGTCGCCGCGGAAGAAACGCTCGAAGAGGCGCTGCTGGTTCTCCGCCGGGATGGCGGGGCCGGTGTTGGTGACGGTGAAGATCATCATGCCATCCTGGCATGAGAGGCCCAGAGAGACGCGGCCCTCGGGGCGGTTGTACTTCACGGCATTGCTCAGCAGATTTTGAAACACCTGCTGCAGCAGCGCACGGTCTGCATGCACGGAGATGCCGGGCTGGATGTGGTGCTCCAGCGTCAGTCCGGCCTGCTCGCAGAGGATTTCTCCATCCTCGATGAGGCGCTCCAGATCGGTGCTGAGATCGTAGGCCTCCGGGTGCGTGGGCAGGCGGCCCGCATCGGCCTGGGAGAGCAGCAGCAGGCTCTGGGTGATCTGCTTGAGCCGCGTGGCCTCCTGGAAGAGCGAGGCAAAGCGCTCGTGCTCCGCGCTGCCGGGGGCGGAGTGGCGCACGGCATCGTCCAGATCCGCCAGCATGATGGCCAGCGGTGTCTTGAGCTCATGGGAGGCGTCTGCGGTGAAGCGCACAGCCTGCTGAAAGCTGGCCTCCAGGCGCTGCATCATGCCATTGAGCACGTCGATGAGCTGGGCAAACTCGCGGTTGTCATCCTTTTGCAGCGGGATGCGCTCGGCGAGGTCGCTGGCGGTCAGGCGCTGCGCGGTGCCCACCACGCGCTCCAGCGGGCGCATGGCCTGCCGGGAAGTCCACAGCGCGCCGAGGCCCGCCAGCGCCAGCCCCAGGGTACCAGCGCCCACGTACCACCAGGCCATGCGGTTGGTCTCTGCATACACGTCTGTGAGAGAGAGGCCGACAAAGATGGTGTAATTGGGGCTGCTGAAGGCACCGAAACGCCAGTCGATGCCGCCGGAGCGTGCCGTGAAGGTGGTGGGCTCACGCACCATGGGCATCTGCGGGCGGAAGGGCAGCTCGCGGTCTGGCGGGGGCGGCCGTCCCAGGTCATAGCCCGGCGTGCCGAGCAGCTCGTCAAAGCCTCCCTCCCGTGGTGGCGGTGGGTGATCGCGACGCCTGTTCCCCGGGGGGCCTCCTCCGGGGGGACCGCCTGGAGGACCGCCGGCAGCTCCGGGATGCGGCCCCTGCGGGGCACGCTGGATTTCCTCGGCCGTGGGAAAGCAGCTGCGGAAGTACACGTCCAGATCCTTGGGTGCATTCGGCGTGGCAAAGAGTGTCTTCCCCTGCGTGTGCTCCTGCACCACGAGCGCGGCATGGGTGGCATTGCTGTCCGGAGAGGTGCCAAAGACGAGATCGGCGATCATCTTGAACTGCAGGTCCGTGGTGTAAGGATCGATGCGGTTCCACACCCGCTGCGCGGGCGCGATGATGCGGTCGTCCACACTGCGCTCCAGCGTCTGGCTGGCATACCACCACGCAGCGGTGCCAAAGCCTGCCACCAAGGCTCCTGCGACGACGATGGTCTGCAGGGCCAGGCGGGTGCGGAAGCTGCGGGTGTTGGCCGGGGCGCTCATGCCGGGAGGGGAAGGAGTGTCTGCCGGGAGTTTCACCCGTCCCCGGGCGCAGCGCACGAAGATAAATGCCAATTAATGTTTCGCCGCAGGCTGGCGTCATGCGTGGCGGCTCAAATGCATCAAGAAACAACCCCACGCACGCCATGCACCTCGGAGAAGACCACGCCACCAGCAGCAGCTGCAACCAAAGTCATACCACAGACACCTCCGCCCTCGCGGCCACCTCCCAGCTCTACCGCCGCCACTGGCCGGTGCTATGCGCCTTTGCCCGGGCACGCGGCTGCGAGGTGCACGATGCCGAGGACGCCGTGCAGGAGCTCTTTGCCAAACTGGTGGCACAGGGCCAGCACGAGCGCGCCGCAGCCATCGTGGACCACGGCGAGCAGGCAGCCTTTCTCTTTGCCCGGCTGCGCACGCACCTGATCAAGCGCTGGCAGCACCGCACCCGGCAGCGCCGTGGCGGCGGCGCGGTGTGCTTTTCCCTCAGCGATGAAAATGGCGAAAACATCGACGTGGCGGACAGCCGCCCCGCCCCGGACAATGAGATGGACCGCGACTGGGCGCGTGGCGTGATCGAGCGCGCACTGCACTCCTGCTGCGTGGAGCTGCATGCTCAGGGGCGTGCTGATGTCTGGAGCTGCCTGGAGGACCACATCGTGAAAGGCTGCCGCGCCGCACAGCCCATGAAAGGGGCCCTGCGCACCGCCCTGCACCGTGCCAAACGCCGCCTTCGCGCACTGATCCTGGAGGAGTTTCAGGAGGATGAGCAGTCGCTGCATGCAGTGCTGGCCTAGGCCGATGCGAATGTTAATCTTTCGTCACACAGCGCGGCACGGGCAGATGGTTTTCCACAAGCTGTCAGCCCCTGCCAGTTCAGGTTGGCTTTGCTCTATTTTGCCAGGGCCAGCCTTCAGGAGTGACAGGCTGTCAAAGATTTGGCCTGCCTGGCACCAAAGCACTGAACATTTGCCGTGCCGGAGTGTCAGGTAGAGGGCGCCGCCACCATGAGTCAGGTCCTATGATATTGACGCCGTCATGCCAGTACGGTTACACTCGCAGCCCCTCCCCCAAAAAACCTTCAAATCATGCTCCCCAGCATTCTCTCCCTCCGGGATTTGCGTCTTCTCGTCATCAGCTTTCTGGCGCTTTTTTGCGCTTCGCCCTCTTTCGCAGGTGTGCCCAATGGCGCTCCAGCCGCACTCGGCGCGGCCGTCATCGACAGCACAAGTGTCGTCTATTTCAGCTTTGACGACAACTCCACCGATGAAACCGGTTTTGACTTTGCCTACACGGCCAATTCGGGGTCGTTACAGCATACCCAGGTGGCATCAGGCTCCGGCAACACCACCGCCACCATCACAGGCAAGGGCAATGTAATCGTGGCCCTCCAGCTGACAGCCGGCGTTACCTACACCTTCCAGGTCTGCGCCTACGTCGGCGCCTTCAACGCAGGCAACAGCACTAGCTACACCAACACCATCACTGTCACTCCGGCGTCCTTCAGCACGCCTGCGATCGCCACGACGACGATCACCAACGAATCCGCCGTGCGATTCGCCATCGTGGACAACTCGTACTCCGAGGCGGGCTATTTCTACGAATACAATCCCGCCTCCACCGGCTTCCTTTCAGGGGGCAGCACAGCTGCCAACGTCTCCAACGTGAACTTCCCCGGCCTGGCTCCCGGCACGGCCTATCAGTTCCGCATTCGTGGCTTTCAGGGCACGTCCGCCAGTCCCACGGCCTACACTTCATATTCCAACACGGTGTCTGTCACCACACCCTTCTATGCGCCCACCGGCCTCACGGCCACCACCGCCTCTGAGAGCACCGTGAACCTGGCCTGGACGGACAACTCCGCCGCCGAGGGTGGCTACGCGGTCTATTACCGCACCAGCGGCAGTGGCAGCTATACCCTGCTCAATTACACGGCGGCAAATGCCACCAACTACTCAGTGACAGGCCTGACTCCTGGCACCGCGTACGACTTCCAGGTTTATGCCGCCTACCAGAGCACCTCGGTCATTCTTTCCACCGCCAGCAACACCGCCACCGCGACAACCAAGGACGGTTTCACCAGCCGGACATATCAGCCCATCACTTACAACCAGGCGTTCTCCTACCAGGCAGTGGTGAGCACGGCCTCCTCCCGCACTTCGTGGAACATCACGGGCCTGCCCACAGGCCTCACCTTCAACAGCAGCACCGGAGTTGTCTCCGGCACACCCACGGTCACAGGCGCATACCTGTGTCCCATGACGGCCACGTTCGCCAGCGGATGGACAACCAATACCACCCTCCAGCTGCGCGTCATTCGTTCCGCCGCCTCTCCCGTGGCCGCCACCACCATCAGCGGGCAGACCTTGGCCAATGGTGGCAACACCTCCATTTCTCTGACAGACAAATTTTCTGATCCAGATTCTGAGTCTGCCGTCCGCATCATCACCAACGTGGGGACCATGGACTTCATCCTCTACAACACCGCCACACCACAGACGGTGACGAATTTTCTCAGCTACGTGAACAACGCCAGCAGCTCCGGCAACTACAACGGCGCAGTGTTTCATCGCTCCGTCCCGGGATTCGTCGTGCAGGGCGGGGGATTCAAGGTGCAGTCTTCCCCCAATAATTTCACATCCATCACCACCACGGCCTCGCCCACCAACGAACCTGGCATCTCCAATCTGACGGGCACCGTGGCCATGGCCAAGCTGGGCTCCGACCCCAACAGCGCCACAGACCAGTTCTTCGTCAACCTGGCGGACAACAGCAGCAACCTCGACAACCAGAACGGGGGCTTCACCGTGTTTGCACGCGTGGCAGGCAGTGGCATGACCACGGCCAATGCTATCGCCGCTCTGCCAACCGTAAGCAGCACCGTCAACATCGACGGCAATGCCAACAGCTCGCTGACCGGCTGGCCGCTCACATCCGCCAGTGCTTCGATGGACACCAGCAAGGTCGTGTCCATCACCTCCGCCGCCCCCGTGGCCGTGCTGAGCTATAGTGTCACCGGCAACACCAACCCCTCCGCCGTCACTGCCAGCATCAGCGGCACCAATGTGCAGATCAATGGCGTGGCCGGCGGCCAGAGCAATGTGACCGTCACTGCCACGGACCTGGACGGTAACACGGTCTCCCAGACCTTTGCGGTGACCGTGAACCAGGCGCCCCTCATCACCAGCAGTGCTCCGAGCACGAATGGTGCAGTAGGCTCTGCATACAGCTTCAGCTACACTGCCACCGGCTATCCTGCGCCCACCTTCTCCGTCACCTCCGGGGCTCTCCCCGCTGGCCTGAGCCTGAGCTCATCTGGTGTCATCTCCGGCACCTGCACCACCGCAGGCACTTACACCGGCGTCGTGACTGCCAGCAACTCCAACGGCACCGACACCCAAGGCTTCAGCATTGTGGTGCCCAAGCTGAGCGGCACCGTGAATCTAGGCAGCCTTTCTCAGACCTACGATGGCAGCGCCAAGAGTGCCACCTCCTCCACCACCCCCAGCGGTCTCACCGTCACCTACACCTACAATGGCTCCTCCACACCACCGACCACAGCCGGAAGCTACACGGTGGTGGGCACCATCAATGACACCAACTACCAAGGCTCGGCGACCGACACACTGGTCATCGCCAAAGCCACCGCCACAGTGAGCCTCGGCAGCTTGTCTCCGACTTACGATGGAACCGCCAAGAGCGCCACTTCCACGACCACGCCAAACGGCCTCACGGTCGCCTACACCTACAACGGCTCCTCCACTGCACCGACCAATGCTGGCAGTTACACGGTTATTGGCACCATCAGTGACACCAACTACCAGGGCTCGGCCACCAACACACTCAACATCGCCAAAGCCAGCGGCAGTGTGAGCCTCGGCAGCTTGTCTCAGACCTACGACGGCACCGCCAAGAGCGCCACCTCAACGACCACGCCAAACGGTCTCACGGTGACCTACACCTACAACGGCTCCTCCACCGCACCGACCAACGCAGGCAGCTACACGGTGGTGGGCACCATCAATGACACAAACTACCAGGGCTCGGCCACCAACACGCTGAATGTGGCCCAGGCCAGCGCCAGCATCCTGCTCAGTGGCCTGACTCAGGTGTATGATGGCACCGCCAAGTCGGTGACGGCCACCACCACTCCGGCGGGACTGACGGTCAGCATCACCTACAACGGCTCCTCCACCGCGCCCTCTGGCTTCGGCAGCTACACCGTGGCGGCCAGCATCTCCGACACCAACTACACCGGCACCCAGGGCGGCACCCTTGTCATCCAGGGGCAGAGCTCCAGCAGCTGGAAAACCCAGCACTTTACCTCCGGCCAGATCTCCGCAGGCCTTTCCGCAGACAATGCGGACCCCGACGGCGACGGTCTGGAAAACCTGGCCGAATACGCCATGGGCAGCGACCCGCTGGTTCGCAACACGCCGCCGCAGCCCACGGTGGATGCCAACGGCCTCACGCTCATCTTCACCCGCCCCAAAGCCCTGCCAGACGTCATCTACAGCGCCGAGTCCACCGATTCATTCGGCAGCTGGAGCCCCGTCACTCTGGAGGTCATCTCCGACGGTCCGGTGCAGACCGTGCGTGCGCGTGACACTCTCAGCAGCGGCAATACCGCCCGCCGCTTCATGCACCTGATCTTCGGCACACCGTAGTCAGACCATAGATCGCCTCTTTAACTGCAGCAGAGCGCATGACATGCACTCTGCTGCATGCTGCGGCCTCACGTTCACTGCAGCCTCAAGCCTCCAGCAAGTCTCCGCCTACCCCGGTCCCAAGTCCTCCCCAAGCGGACCCCCAACATAAGGAGAAAGGCTCTGGAAGGAGAAAGACCAGAAAGAGAAAGTCTGGAATGAGTCCGGAGGACTCAAACAAGAAGGACCTGCGGCACGCTCTGCGGCGGAGTGACAGCGCCACCCCTCATCTGTGCATGGTGATGCACCGTTCCGTTGACTGCCACCCCTTTAGCGGAAGATGCCGCGCTTGGGCTGGGATTCTTCAGGATGCAGCTTCTTGGCCTCTTCCGCACGCAGCCTTTCGGCGGTGTCCTTGTACCACAGCGGGCCGTTGACCTTGAAGTTGTAGATCAGGTCGCGGAAGTCGTTCATGAGGCGCTCGTCGTTCATGAGCGCTCCCAGCAGGCCCTTGCCGGTGGAGATGTTGGAGGCTGCCACGGCAAAACTGTCGGCGGCCTTTTTGATGGATTTCAGGGACTCATCCGCCGTGGTCATGACTTTGTCCGCCTTGGCGATGGCGGGGTCGAGCTTGTCAAACATGGGGCCGAGCTTGGCGCTGGACTCCTCCACGTTTTTGGCGGCCACCTTGAAGCTGGCAGCAGCAGCTTTGAAATCAGCCAGCGCCGTCTTGAGGGCCAGGGAGTTTTCATCTCCCAGCACCTTTTCATCCACACGTTTGAGCGTGTTGTTCAGGTGCTCGATGCCTTCCTTGAAGTTCTGGATCGTGGTGTCTGAGAGCGCATCCTTGTTCACCTTGCCCATGGCGCCCTGCACATCCTTCAGCGCAGTGCGCACATCATCGAGAACGACATCCACCTTCTTGCCCACCTTCTCGGCCTGGCTCTGCAGATCATTGAGGCCGCCGCCTTTTTCACCTTCGATGACTTTGTCGAGATCATGCGGGAGGAAGACGTCCGTCTGCTTGCCGGTGGGCTTGATTTCCACCAGCGCATCTCCCATCAGGCCTGCGGAACCGATGGCAAAGGAGGCGTCTGCGGGGACCATGACGTCCTTGAAAAGCTCCAGGTCCAGGATGACGCCGGTGAAGGTGTCGTTGAGCTGCGGCTTCTTATCCACCTTGCCCACGCGGGAGCCTCCGAGGAAGACTGGAGAGCCCTCCTTGATACCAGCGGCGTTCGGGAAAGCCACGCGCAGATGATAGGTGTCCTTGAAGACCTCGCGCACGCGCCCAAACATGAGGATGAGGCCGCCGAGCAGGAGCAGCCCGACGAACATGAAAAGCCCGACGAGCATTTCGGTTTTTTTGTCGCTGTCGATCATGAGATGATGAATTGGAAAGGGGGAATGGAAAAAGACGATGCGGATCAGCCCGTCACATCTGAGCGGCCGTTGATGAAGTCCTGCACGATCTGGTCGGGGGAGTCCCGCAGCTCCTGAGGCGTGCCCAGAAAGCGGATCTGCCCACGATAGAGCATGGCCACACGGTTGGCGATCTTGAAGATGCTGCGCATGTCATGCGTGACGATGACTGAGGTGACGTGGTAGCGGCGCTGCATGCGCAGGATCATCTGGTCGATGATGTCCGAGCCGATGGGATCGAGGCCGGAGTTGGGCTCGTCGTAGAGAATGCACTCGCTGCGGTCGATGATGGCGCGGGCGATGCCGGTTCTCTTGCGCATGCCGCCGGAGAGGCTGGTGGGGTATTTGAAGCGGTGCTCGTCCAGATCCACGGCCTGCAGGGCGGCCCGCACTCGGCGGTCGATCTCTTCACGATCCCGCAATCCGTGCTCCAGCAGCGGGAAGGCCACGTTTTGCTCCACGGTCAGGTTGTCAAAGAGCGCACCGCCCTGGAAGAGCATGCTCACCTTCTGGCGGATGGGGGCCATCTCACGCTCCTTCAGCCGGTTCACATGCATGCCATCCACGTAGATGTCTCCGCTGTCCGGCTTGAGCAGGCCGATGATGTGCTTGAGCGTGACCGTCTTGCCCTCGCCGCTGGGGCCGATGATGCAGAGCGTCTCCCCGTGCTGCAGGGAGAGGTTGATGTTGTCGAGCACCACCTGGCTGCCGAAGCGCTTGCAGACATTGATGAGCTCGATGAAGGCACGGCCGCCATCGGCAGAAGCTGGGACAGGAGCAGTCGTCGTGCTGGGGGTGGATTCAGCCATGGCTTAGACGGTCCCGATGGGAAAGACGTAGTTGAGCAAAATGGAGAGGAAGAAATTGACGATGAGCATCACGAGCGATGAGATCACCACCGCACGCGTGGTGCCTGCGCCCACACCCACCGCACCGTTTTCTGCATTCAGCCCCTGATGGCAGGAGATCAGCGTGATCAGCATGCCAAACACAAAGCCTTTGATCATGCCGATGCTGAGATCCTCCATGTTGGTGTGGTCGAGCATGTGTGTCAGGTACCACGCGGAAGGCATGTCATAGCCAAAGCTCGTCACCAGATACGAGGCAAAGAGACCGAAGGAGATGCTCTCCGCCACGAGGAAGGGCATGGAGATCATCATGGCCAGAAAGCGCGGCAGCACGAGGTAGTCCACCGGATGCACGCCCATGACCCGCAGTGCGTCCACCTGCTCCGTCACTTTCATGGTGCCGATGTCGGCGGCCATCGCCGCGCCCACGCGCCCTGCCACCATCAGGCCGGCCAGCACGGGGCCCAGCTCGCGGCACAGCGCCACGGACACCACGGCGCCCACAGTCGTCTCAAAACCAAAGTCTTTGAACTTGGCGTAGCTTTGGAAGGTGAACACCGCCCCGGTGAAGGCACCCGTCACGATGACCACCGCCTGGGAGCCGTAGCCGATGGACACAATCTGCTGTGCCACCAGCCTGAGCCGCCAGACGCCCGAGCGCACGGCGATGGACAGCTCCTGCATCAGCGCAGTGAGCTGCCCGAGATAGACCAGAAAATGTAAGAACGTGCGGCCCGCAAGGGTCAACGGGCCTGTGGGGAATTCCATTGGCGCGCATCATCGCATGTTGTGGCGTGAAGGCAAATCACGGCGCACAGATGAAAACGAAAAGCCCCGTCCGGATTTTCTCCAGACGGGGCAGGTGATTGAACGCAGCTGAATAAAGCGGAAGCCTACTGCGGCGGCACGCGGAAAAGCTTGCCGGTGTAGGGGCACTTCACTTCCATGCCCACAGGCAGGCCGGTCACGTCCACCAGCTGGTGCTTGGCGGCGTAGGGGCTGTTCACAAAGCCCGGACGTCCGGCGATGGCCGTACCATAGGGCAGCTCAGGAGCCGCAGTGGTGGGGGCCGTGGCAGGAGCCGGTGTGCTGGGGGCAGAAGGCGCAGGCTTGGTCATCGCGGCCACATTGCTGTTGGCTTCAGCAGGAGGTGTGGTGCGCGGACGCTCCGGTGCTGCTGGAGCCTTCGGGCGGCTGGCGGCCACGTTGGTGGTGGCGCTCACGCTGCCAGGCACCAGGAACGGACGCTGGGTGTAGGGGCACACCACTTTGGAGCCGGCAGCCATTCCACGCACGTCGACAAGACGCGGAGGATTGGTGAACGGAGTGCGCACATAGCCAGGGAGGTCAGGCACAGTCTGCGCCACGGGCATCGTGGAAGCATTCAGCATGGCCGGAGGCGGTGTGGAAGGACGATCAGGACCCACAGCTGGAGTGACGGGAGCCTGTGCAGCCGGATTGTTCTGCACGATGACGGGAGTGCTTTGGTTGCCAGCACCCAGAGGGCGGCTCTCATTCCCCATGTAGTAGGAGAAGAGACCTTTGGTTTGGATCTGCTGCCATGCCTGACGCGGTGGCACGGCACAGGAGGCCATCATAACCGCCGCAAGGCCAGTAGCGACGAGATGAACCGAGTTAAGAGTTGCTTTAGACATAGGCTTATCGGGCGGTTAATTTTGGAATTAGCATTCTCAATTTAACGATCTTTTTAAATTATGCAACAACAAGGATGGTAATGCTGAGTAACAATATCCACTTTTATTAAAACCACAATAATATCATGGACTTCTTGATCATCTCCTGCTGATGTGGGCTTTTGTCTGTCATGCAGTGGCGCATCATCACCGTAGGAAAGCCCGGCCACCCCTGGGTCAAGGAAGCTGTGGACCTCTATTGGAAGAGGCTGCAGCACTACAGCCACTTTGAGCATGTGATCATCAAAGAGGGGCCGCTTGAGAAAGTGGAGAAGCAGATCGAAGCCGCATGCGCAGGCGATCTCTATGTACTGCTCGATGAACGTGGCAAGCAGCTGCGCAGCATGGAAATGGCGCGCTGGATCCAGCAGGAGGAGGTCTCCGGACGCAAGCGCGTCTGCCTCGTCATCGGTGGTGCGGACGGGCACTCGGCCCAGCTGCGCTCAAAGGCGCGCGTGTGCTGGTCTCTCTCCACATTGACCATGCAGCATGACATCGCCTGGGTGATGCTGATGGAGCAGATCTACCGCGCTTATACCATTATCAGGGGCGAGCCGTACCATCGTGAATGAATATTCCGCCCAATTGATCTGTTTGAACTTTGAGCTTAATTATTGCTGAACTGAGAATCATTTCTTCTGTTTTTCGCCTTGCTGATAACTTGGGAGGACTTAAATTTTAAATTTTCTCAACAAGTCACAAAATGTCTTCCTCGGTACTTAGAAACGTGATTCATCCCAAGGCGCAGGCAGCGCCAGGGGATAAGGCGCGTGATGAATACCGAGATCCGCCCACCACGAAATCCACTGCAGGTGCGGAGCCCGGCAAGAATGAATCTGAGGACATGGAGCTGGTGCTGGGCGTACTGGTGGAAAACGCCCCGGTGGCCATGGCCATGTTTGACCGCAGCATGCGCTACATGCTGGCCAACCGGCAGTGGATCTCCGAGTTTGGCCTGCAGCAGGTTCAGCCGCTGGTGGGCAAGAGCCAGTATGAGATCTTTCCCGGCTTGCACCCAGGCTGGAGGCAGGTGTATGAGCGTGCGCTGCAGGGCCACATCGTCCGCAGCGAGCACGATGCCCTGAGCGGCCCGGACGGACGCCACCTGGTGTACCGCTGGGAGGTGCGCCCGTGGCGCAAAAAGCGCGATGCCTCTGTGGGAGGCCTCATGGTCACCTGCGAGAAGTTCAGCTCACGCCAGCGCTCCAGTGAAGAAGATTCCAAACTACCCTCCCACATCGAGGATCTGGAGGACGCACCGCCTGAGGCGAAGGCCCCTGATGCTCTGGACTGCGCCATGCCCATGCTGGTGCTGAATGAGGACGGAGTCATCCTGCGCGCCAATGTGGCCGCAGCTCATCTAACCCTGGACAAAGGCATTCAGGAGGGCAGCACCTGCTTCTGGGAAATCTTTGGCCCGGGACGCGACCACGGTGCCCTGCGCCTGCAAACCCTGGAAGTGCTGACCAATGTGTCGCTCAGCCAGGACCCCACTCCCGGCTGCATCATCACCCGGAATGACTTTTCCGCTGACTATGGCGCGCCATCTCGCTGGCTCGTCTCGGCACTGGCCAGCAAAGGTGGAGAAGATGCGCCACGACAGTTCATGCTGATGGGTCTCTCCCCGCAGACGGCGCTGGAAGGCGGCCTGCTCTACAGTCCGCCTGAGCCGGTGACACCAGCTCCTGTCACACCGCCGCCGGCTTTCCTGGCACAGCCAGCGCCCGTACCAGCTGTGGACGACGGCACCGTACTGCGCCTGGAGACAGAACTCTCCCGCGCACGACAGGAGCTGCGCACTCTCTCCGAGGCACAGCAGACCATTTCCCGCCGCGAGGGGCGTCTGCGCAGCTATCTGGAGAGCATCCCCTGCGGTGTCTTCGTGCTGGATGAGCGCGGTACGCCCGTCTTTCAAAATGAGCGCCTGGCCAAGCTGCTGGGCCGCCCGCTGGATCCTGAACAGAATGTGGAGAGCTGGCTGGCACACGGCTGCCCTACTGAGGAGCACCGGGCGCAGGTGGTGCTGGCCTGGCGGGAAAGCGTATGGCGCAGGCAGCTCACGCGCACGGTCTCTCTCGCCACGGCGGACGGCCTGCTCAAGGAGCTGGAGTTTCATCCCGTCTCGCTCCCCAGCGGCGGGCTGCTCGTGAGCATCCAGGACGCCACCGAGCACACACGCCATGAGGAGCAGCTGCGCAGCATGGAGGCCAAGCTGCGCACGCTCATGCAGGGCAGCCCTGTGGCCCTCGTGATGACAGACAAGGCGGGCGTGATCTTTGAAGTGAACCAGCAGGCTGAAACGCTGCTGGGCCACGCCAAGTCCGAGCTGCGCCGCTACCCGCTGGATGCGTGGCTGGACCCTGAAAGCGCGACCGCGCGGCGGGATGCGCTGCGCACCCTGCGCATCAGTGGCAGGCAGTCAGAATCCATCAGCGTGCAGATCAAGCGCCCAGGCGGCGGCTTCTCCCGCGCCATGCTGCACATCGCCATGGTGCAGGATGCCCAGGGGGAGGCGCACTGCACCATTCATTACCTGCAGGAGTTGCCGGAGCATGCGTCCACGCCCGTGCCTGCCTTTCCCGCAGCGCCGCCTCTCACTCAGCATTTCCCATCTCATTCACAGCATGCCAGCCACATCCTGCTGACCACGGACGCCAACGGGCGCGTGCGCAGCTGGACGGAGCACGCGCAGCAGTTGTTTGACATCGAGTCCGCAGCCGCCATCGGCCGCCCGCTGCACCAGTTCTTCCGCCCCTCAGATGCCACCGGCTTCTTCACGGATCTGGCGGATCAGGCCGCGCATCCTGGCAGCATCATCAGGCGCCCGTTCTTTGGCGGCAACGGCAAACGCGGCGAGGTGGAGACCACGGCGCGCGTGCTGGAGTTTGGCGGCATCGAGCTCTCCAGCCACAGCAGTCCTGCGGGCGATGCACCGGCAGCTGCGCAGATGCAGTCTGCACCTGCCGTCCGTGCCGCCATGCCGGTGGCCTACCAGGTGGTGTCTCCCTCCAGTCAGCGCTGGCCGGTGGTCGATCTCGAGCGCGAAAAGCTCCTGCTCACCGAAACACATCACCGCATCAAAAATCATCTCCAGATCATCTCCAGCCTGCTGAACATGCAGATCAATGGTGTGAGTGATCAGGATGCACGCAATGCCCTGCGCTCCAGCCAGAACCGCGTGCGCGCCATCGCCGCGCTGCACCAGCACCTCTACCAGGTGGCGCTGGGGAAAGGGGACACCTTCAATGACTTTGCCCGCGATCTCGTGGCGCACCTGCGCGAGTGCTACGAGGTCAAGGAGGAGCAGATCAAGGTGAAGCTGCAGCTGCAGGAAGGCTCCATCGAGCAGGAGTGGCTCATGCCGCTGGCGCTGACTCTGAATGAGGCGCTCTCCAACTGCTTTGAGCACGCCTACCCTCATGGCCGGAAAGGGCAGGTGAGCGCCGTGCTCAGCTACAAACATGGCACCGGGGAGCTCATCATCCTGGACGATGGCGTGGGCCTTCCGGCAGATTTCCATCCCGGAGAAGGCAGCGGGCTGGGCCTCAAGATCCTCGCCGTCTTTGCCGAGCAGATGCGCGGCCAGCTCTTTGTGCGCGGCAATCCAGACCAGGGCACCGAGATCAAGCTGCGCTTCCCGATTTCCTCCGCCGAGGTCTGAAGCTACATCCCAGCACATTCCTTTTGCGAAGTGCCGCGCCGCTGTGACAATGCGCGCGTGCTGCATCCACCCACGGCCTGCCTGAGCCTCCTGGCGTTTCTGACGCTCGGTGCATCTGGCGTCTCTGCACAGCCAGTGACTCTCCGCACTGACAAGGTGGCGGTCATGATCAATGACTGGTTTGCCAAAGGCACCGCAGCCGGGCTGCAGGCCATCACCTATGAAAACCGCGACGGCCAGCACTCGCCGCTGCGCACGGACCAGTATCCGCAGCTCCAGGTGTACCCTGCCAAGACGGGTGAGACAGGCGCCGCCACTCAGGTGCGCCCCATGCCGCTGCTGGGAAACTGCTCCATGGCCTCCGCCGCCACGCAGCTGGGCTGCCTGCCGCGCATCTACATGATGGACCCGGGCGGCAACCGCTTCCTGGCGCAGCAGTACCTCTCCAACAATCTTTTCATCTATCCGGAGCATCAGGACTACGACATCGGCGGCAACGGCGCAGGTGGCGGTGGCTATGGCGACCTCCTGCCGCTGAACACGCCCAGCCTGCTCATCTCCCAGGGCTCGTCATTCACCGACCAGCCCTTTCTCCGCGCCCTGCTCTCCACCACGGCGGCCTTTCCACCTGAGACTCAGAAGCTGCTCATCGAAAAGCATCTGCTCGCGCCCACGCTGCAGTCCATCTTCCGCCGCTCCTACAAGGCCGTGGAAAAACCTGAGGACTACTATACCGGCAAGGCGCACCCACCCGTCTTTGACGGCACGCTGATCGACGAGGAAAAGATGGTGACCATCGCACATGAGATGACGCCGGAAAAAATCCCGCCTCTGGTGCTGCTGCGCGTGATCGAGGAAACCAAGATCGAGCAGGGGAAGAACTACTTTGAGCTTCCCGCCCCCCTCTCGTGGCAGCTCTCGGACTCGCCGGTCTCCATCGCACGCATCCTGCGCGGCAACGAGGCCGAGCACGGCATGCTCATCAGTTTTGACAAGACCTTCAGCCTCGTCAAAGCACCGCTGAAGATGCGCGCCTCCCTGCTGCAGGGAGATCCGCGCTTTGTGCAGCTCGAGAGCCAGCCGGGTGGCGATGTGATGCGCCTGCGAGTGCGCTGGGCACCGCCTGTGACCACGCCAACGGGCATCCGCAGCCATCGCATCGACATCGGCATCTTTGCCGACAACGGTGGCAGCGTCAGCGCGCCGGCCATCATCAGCTTCTACATGCTGCCCAGCGAGATGCACTTCTACGATGACAAGGGCCGCGTGTCTGAAATCCAGTATCAGACGCACAACCCAGATCTGGGCCTGCCGGTCACAGACATCGATCCACGCTGGGTGAGGGTCCTCCTCGCCTTCAGCCTCAAGGACATCAATCTCCGCAGCCGGCTGCTGGATCAGATCCTCTCCACCGAAGAGCGCCGCGGCCTGCAACGCCAGTATCTCAAGCTCAAGCCCAAGCTCGATGCACTGTCCTCCCTGGAGAATGACCCGGGCCGAAAGGACCTGGCCACGCAGATGCGCAATGTGCTGGGAGAAAACATCCGCGAGACGCTGAAGGCACCGGTGGTGGAAAAGTCGGACCTGACCGTGCGCGCCACGATCGAGAAGGTGATCAACGCCATCGGCAATTTTCATCCGCTCTATCTCGGCAGCCAGCGCGAGCTTGATGCTCTCGCATCCGCCTCTCCAAAGTCCACCGCCGTGGCGGATGTACGCGCGGAGCTGCATCGCCTCATCACCCAGGGTGTGCTGCTGGAGCAGGCCTCAGGGCAGGTGGACACCGTGTCTCCGCCGGACAAGCTCTCCCCCGGAGAACGCTACATGCTGCGCGGTCTCAACCTCACCCTGGTCAGCCAGGTGCTCTTCCCCGATGTGCTGGAGCGCTCCACCGCACCTGCATATGTGAACCCGCGTCTCACCACGCCCAAGGTGTGGCGGGACGTCTATCGTTACGATCCCGAGTCCGGTGCGCTGCAGGGCTGGATCCGATATGCGGACTCACGCATTTCCAACTTCGACGCTGAAGGCCGCTTCCTGCCCGAAGGACCAAAGGGAAAGCCCGTGCCAGTGCTCTACCTGATGGATGCAAAAGCCCAGCTCTCCTGGCGTCCGCAGCCCGAGCCGAAGCCGGTGATTTCAAAGTGAGCCGCACAGATCTTGAGCTGCCTCAATCATAGCTCAGCACATCGTGCATCTGCCATGACAGGCGCGATCTGCCCACATCCTGCTCGCTCCACTGGCGGAGGTCCAGGGCATCGACGGGCTCCATCCACTTCAGCGCCGCTTTCAGCTCGGCATCACCGCCATTCTGCGCACGTGCGGCGGCGAAGGCTTTCAGAAACTCGCGCAGTTTGACAAAGTTCAGCTTCATCCGCAGGCCGGTGACGGTCGCTTTGGATGGCTGCGACAGCACCTCCGCCAGATGCTCCTGCTGCACACGCGAGGTGCCCAGCATGAAGAGCTTTGCATTCAGCGACGCACAGGGGGCCAGCTCGCGTGAATCAAACGGCAGCTCATAGCTGTAGCTCGTCAGGTCTCCGCTGCGCTTCACCGTGGCCGTGGGCAGCTGTATTGGCAGAGGTATGGGCGAGCCTTTGACGAGCTGCTGCAGGGAGGACTCCATGTTCTGCCAGGCCACGCCGATCAGCTCGCGGTTTTTCATCTCATGCACGACGGCAAAGCGTGGCAGAGGCACGGATTCACCACCCGGCGGCAGGCCGGGAAGCGCAGGCATCTTGCCACCCACATCCAGCAGGATGGCGCCATCATTGCCCAGCCCTTTCTGCCAGATGGTCCTGGTGCCGTCATACATGCCGATGACGGGCGGCAGCACGGCCAGATCCACCAGCTTGTAGATCTGGGCTGACTGCGCGCCCCCCACACCAGCCTTGATCAGTTCGTGCGCTGTGGAGTGCAGCGCGTGCATCCAGGCCTCAAAATACGCCCTCCCTGCGCCTGTGCCCGCACTCTGGCCGCTCAAGCCGAAAACGAGCTGGGGCTCGTCCAGCAGCGCCGCAAACTGCGTGGGCTGCGCCAGAGCCTCGATGTCTTTGGACGACATGCCGCCCACCATATCCATCTGCAGGCCACCCTCCCACCAGACTGCCGCCGCACCTGTGCTGTGCTCGCTGTGGTAGTAGGCACGCTCTGCGGCCGCCAGCGTCAGCGCCTCCGGCTCCAGAGCACGCACCACTCCCTCAAACACCTTTTCCTTCTGCAAGCCCGCCAGCGCACCGCGCACGATCGGCTGGAAAGGATGATCAGAATACACCGCGTCCAAAAACACGCCGTCCCAGCACGCGATGAGGCCCAGGCGCTTCACTGCATGGGCATCCAGCAGGCGCATCTCAGGCCGTGACAGCAGAGAGTCCTCCACGCCATTGGCCAGGCGGATCTGATCCTTGGACTGGCCCACGGCCACAAAGGCGCGCTGCGGGCCCAGGCCCAGCGCCAGCACCCACTTCTTGCGTGCCAGCACCTCCAGACCACGCGCGATGCGGTCCTTCATCTCCGGTGTGATCTCAGGCACGGCCTTGGTCAGCGCCTCCAGCCATTCATGCCGCCGGTCCTTCGTCAGCACCTGATCCATGGCGATCTCATTGACGGTGATCTTCTCTCCCTGTGCCGTGACGATGCGTGACTGCGGTGCATTTCCCAGCCAGTCCGCCAGATGCAGCAGCTCGCTCATTTGATGCAGAACCTTCTCAGGCTCAGGCGAGGCCACACCGATCATCACGGGCGGCATCTCAAAACGCTCCAGCAGCAGGATCAGAGCCTCCAGCACCTCGGGATCCCGCAGCGCTGCATCGATGAGTTTCTGCGCGTCAAAGCTGGTGCCCAGCCCGGAGAGCACACCGCCGCTCATCATGCCGCGATAGGAGGTCTCATTGTACAGATCGTTCAGCTGTCGCAGCAGCAGCAGGCTTTTGGCGCTGTCTTTGCCAATGGCCAGAAAGGCATCGTCCACCACCACACCACCGGTCTTGACCGCCGCCGGGGTTTTATCTTCCAAAAAGGCCTGCACCTGCTGCCACCAGCGGGAGGCCTGCAATGCCGCAGCATGCCGCCTGAACTGCACACTGCTGACGCAAAACTCCACATCTCCCGCCACGCGCGCCGCCAGCCCCAGCCGCTCCGCCTCGGTGAGCAGGGTGGGCTGCACCATGACGGGAGTTTCGGCCTTGGGCTTTGGCGCGGCCTTCTTCTTGCCGCAGCCGCAGAGGAGCAGCGCTGCGGGCATCACCAACAATGCTGAAGCTCGAAATACGCGCTGCAGGAGCCGCTGCCGACCCCTTTCATCCTTCGGGCTTTCGCATTCGTCATTCATTCGTCATTTCAGCGCAGCGTACACGCGGTGCACATCATCGTGTCCGTCCAGCGCCTGCAGGAAATTGGTGATCTCATCGCGCTGCTCATCGGTCACCTCCGGGTACTCCTTCGGTACGTAGCTCATTTCGGAGGTGGTCACCTGCCAGCCTGCGGCTTTGAGGGCTTTGGTCACAGCGTCCAGCGTCGTTGTCTGGGTGAAAAAGCGTGCGCCGATATGGCCTGCGGCTTCTTCGTCTTCGACTTCCATCGGCTCCACGTTTTCCGCCTCGGCCTCCAGCGCGGCCACTTCGATGTCCAGCGTCTTGTCCGCATGGTGCGCCTCGACCATGCCCACATGGTCAAACATCCACATCACCTTGCCGATGCTGCCTGCGCGGAAGAGCACCTTGATCTCCGAGGAGGTGCGGTTGTTGTTGTCCGTCAGGCATTCCACGATGACCGGCACGCGATGCGGGGTGAAACCCTCATAAATGGTCGTCTCATACTGCACGGCATCCGGACCGGTGCCCGAGCCCTTGGCGATGGCGCGCTCGATGGTGTCCCGCGTCACGCTCTGCTTCTTGGCATTGGCCACCGCAGCAGCCAGACGGGCGTTGTACTCAGGGTGCGGGCCGCCCAGCTTGGCCGCCACCTGGATTTCACGCACCAGCTTGCCCGTGATCTTCCCCTTCTGGTCCGCGGCCATTTCCCGCCATTTCTGTTTCCATTGTGCGCCCATGATGATGTGTCGTTCAGTTCAAAGTTAGGCAGCCATCAAAGGTGGGAGCAGGGGGAATGCAAGGAGCACCAAGCTACGAAGCACGCTCATTTTTTGCCTATTCAAAGGCAATGTTACCCGGGTGCAGGTCGGAGAGAAAGATGCCGTGGTATTCAAGTTCGAGCATGACTTTCTTTACCTCAGGCCAACGGTCTTCGAATTTTTCCATGCGATCCATTTCCCATGCCTCCCAAGTTTCCTCGTGGAAATCGAATGGTTCGTCCAGCAGTGCACCGGCAAAATCAAGGAGGTAGGGAGGGCGCACAATGGTCATTTCGACCACGAGCCATGCGTCATCGTGATGCAAGTACGCCGGAACAGCGAAGCCACGTACATTCTCCACATTTTGTTCGCGGAGACGCAGGTAACAATCCCGTTCACGGCAGTAAGGTTTGTCCGCCCGGAAAAGCTTGGCCGCCCAAGGTTGAATTCGTTCCTTGCTGTGCAGAAGCCAGACGCTACCATCCACTCCGAAGCCAAGGCTGTCGCTCAGCTCTGCCTGACGGCTCCCGGCATACGCCACCGCTTTTTTCTCCATGGAATCAAACACCATCCGTTCATCCTCGCCGAAGACCGGCTACAGCGCCACTGTGGAGATGTTTCTTGATATCGGAGGCGTGCATCATGACATCTCACACATGGGGCCCGATTTCATCATTCTTGCTGAATCGACGAACTGCCCGCCATGCGATGGCATCGTAGGTCTTGTGGTCGATGGCAGGCTCAAGCAGTGGGCTGTGCGCCTCCCAGATGGTATCTCAACAGGCACCAGCCGCGTACGAACTGCGAAAGCCGCATAGGATTCGGAAGGCCCTGCTATGGGGCAGCAGGCTTGCGGACAACCGTCTTTTTGTAAGCAGGCAGAATCTGGGGCTCCATCTGTCGCACGCACTTTTCCACAGCATCCACCACCTGCTCAATACTGTAAGGAGAGCCTTCGGGTTTGTGAGCACCTGATGCGTCGATCATGAGCGTGAGTTTTTGGTTTGCTGAGTCGATCGTTGCCGAGATCACAATTCCGAAAGTGGCGGCGATATTTACATTGCCGGGCTTCGCCCACTTTGCAGCACTGGGCGGGAAGTATTCACTGCAGATATAGCCAAAGTCCTGATCAGGAGCGCCTCCCGCCCTCAACACGGGCACGTCGAGAAGGGTGATGGAAGGAAATTCCTCGCTCTCGTCTGCGAGACAGACAGGCATCTTGACCATCAAAAATGATGTCGTCGTTGCCTGCGCCAGTGAGACCAGAGAGAACAACAAAAGCAGTAGGGCTTTCATGAGGAAAGCCATCTCCGATAGCGCTACTCGAACCCACGATTTGGTTACTTCCATATTGCGCGAATCAGGTCTGCTAACTTGGGGAGAAAAAAGGTGCCAAAGAACCAAGAAGGGATCGATGTAAAAACAAATGTTGAGTACGTCCGCCATTTCTTGATTGCGGCTTGGCCATCGCCGAGCCCAAGTATTACCTTGGGTGCAAACGATAGTAAGATAGCAACCACAATAGCAAAAACAGATGACCACCAAAACCATGCTGGTATAGGCGTGGCATATTCATCGGGAACAAGACGAGCCTCGAAGCAGAGAATAAGCTCTACCGCTCTTGTTTTCTCCGAATCCGACAATCCGTCTTTCAAGAGTTGAACAGCCTCTTTTCTATACTGTGATCTGCCAGCTTCTCCTGTGCTTGAGAAAAACTGAAGCGAAGTAGCGAAGTATATAAGGAGAAGAAGCCAATGCAATCCCGACAAATTGGTCCAAATGCGCTGCCATAATGGAGGTCGTTTCGACTCGATCCAACTGCGAATTACAGTGAACAGTTCTCTGGACTCTGAAAGGGTATCGGGCGCCACGTGAAGTTTGATTGATGTCGATGTGTATGGAAGCTGGATACTGCAACTGACATCGGCGCATCTCATGATAAGTATGAACCCAGTTGGTGTGTCAGTGGAGCATTTGGATTCCCTATTAGCGGCCACAAACGATTCCACTTCCAAGCGTCGATCATTCGAGTACAAAATCGTCAATGATTTGCTAGATTCATATTTATACCTCGATTCGATTCGTTCTCGAAGGTCTTTTTTTAATGTTCTCCTGTCTTTTTTCTCCCACTCATGAAGGATTGAATACTCGGAAATTTCAGCTTCTACTGCCTCACGTATTTTTTCTTCACGATAAGAGATCAAACGCCTCCATTCCTCATCAATGAGACGATCAAGTTCCTGCAAGGACTCGTAATTTAAGAGCCATGGTCCAGAACTGTAATACTCCGTCTTTTCGATGAGATCAGGCATTTTTCACATCTAACCAAGCAATCCAATTTTGCATCACAAAAACCGCGCCGTCTGGCTCGCCTTGCACTTCTTCACCTGCTCAGGCGTTCCCGCTGCCACCAGCTTCCCACCTTCAGGCCCGGCTTCGGGGCCGATGTCGATGAGGTAGTCGGCTTCGGCATAGACGTCGGGGTGGTGCTCGATGACGATGACGGTGTGGCCTTCATCCACGAGGCGGTGCAGCACATCGATGAGACGCGCCACGTCCTGCATATGCAGTCCGATGGTGGGCTCCTCAATGAGATACAGATTGCGCTTTCCGGCCACGGTGAGGCCTTTGAGCCGCTCCTTGGCCGTGCGGCCGTCGCCGCTGCGGAGCTCGGTCACCAGCTTGATGCGCTGCGCCTCACCGCCGCTGAGCGTGGGGCTGGGCTGGCCGAGCTGGAGGTAGCCCAGGCCGGTGTCTGCCAGCAGCTTGAGCGGGCGCGCGATCTTTTGCACGGAGGCGAAAAACTCCGCCGCCTCGGTGATGCTCATACGCAGCACGTCGCCGATGTTTTTGCCGTTGTACTCGATCTCCAGCGTGGAGGCGTTGAAGCGCTGACCGTTGCAGGTCTCGCAGTGAACGCGGGTGGTGGGCAGGAAGGCCATTTCCACTTTGATCTCGCCATTGCCACCGCAGGTCTCGCAGCGACCGCCTTCAGTATTGAATGAAAAGCGGCTGGCCGTGTAGCCACGCGTACGCGCCAGCGGCACCTGGGCGAAGAGCGCACGGATGTCATCCAGCACGCCCACGTAGGTGGCGGGGCAGGAGCGGCTGGTCTTGCCGATGGGGGACTGATCCACCTCATGCACCGTCTGCAGGTTTTCGCAGCCAGTGAGGCTCTTCCAGGTCTTTGTGAACTTCTGCTTGGTCTTGCTGATCTTCTCGCGCACCGCAGGTGAGAGAGCGCCATGCATCAGCGAGCTCTTGCCGCTGCCGCTCACGCCCGTGAGCACGGTCAGGCGACCGAGCGGGAAGGATACATCCACGTCCTTGAGATTGTTCACCGTGGCGCCGGTCAGGTGCAGCCAGCCGTCCTTGGACTTGGCCGCAGGCAGGGGGCGGCGCTTGCCATTCACCGGATGCTGAATGGGGGTGCGCAGGCTGGCGCCGGTGACGCTGTGCTTGTTCTTCAAAATCTGCGGCAGCGTGCCCTGCGCCACGATCTGCCCGCCGAACTTGCCCGCGCCCGGCCCGAGATCGAGGATAGTGTCCGCACGCTTCATCGTCTCGTCGTCGTGCTCCACCACGAGCAGGGAGTTGCCCTTGTCCCGCAGCGCGCTCAGCGTGTCGAGCAGCCTCTCGTTGTCGCGCGGATGCAGGCCGATGGTGGGCTCATCCAACACGTACAAGACACCGCGCAGATTGCTGCCGAGCTGTGCGGAAAGGCGGATGCGCTGCGCCTCGCCACCGCTGAGCGTGTCCGCGCTGCGGTTCAGCTGCAGATACCCCAGACCGACCTCCTGCATGAACTGCAGGCGTTGCGCGATCTCTTTCACGATGTCCCGCGCGATAATGGCCTCCGTGCCTTCAAACTTCAGCTTCGCCAACAGACGCCCCGCATCTCCCGCCGTGAGTCCGGCAAACTGCTGAATGCGCGTGCCCTGCAGCTGCACGGCGCGGCCGATTTCATTGATGCGGCTGCCCTGGCAGCAGGGGCAGATCTCGCGTGGTTTTTCCTCCTCGTCATCCGCGCTGGCAAAGCGGCGCTCCTCTTCCAGCTCAGCCTCCAGCACGGAGACATCCGGCGCACGGTCGCTGTGGTCGCTCCTGTGCCCGGTGACGCCAAAGCCACGGCAGTCTTTGCACCAGCCGTGCGGGCTGTTGAAGCTGAAGAGGCGCGGGTCCAGCTCTTCAAAGGACAGACCGCACGAGGGGCAGCTCATCTCCGTGCTGAGCACGTGCGTGGTCTTGTCATTGATGCGCAGCTTGATGGTGCCCTTGCCCATTTTGAGCGCGGCCTCGATGTGGGTGCGGAGCTGGTCGGCATCGTCCTCTTTGGAAACACGGGCGATGACGGCGTCGATGGTATGTTCCTTGAAGCGTTCCAGCTTCTTGAAGCCCATGGTGTCGCGGAACTCGCCATCGACGAGCAACGTCTCGATGCCATGCTTGGCCGCGTTTTCGGCCACGTCGGTGTGGAAGCCTTTGCGCGCCTTGATCAGCGGTGCCATGAGGTGCCCGCCACCACCGCTGCGCAGGTGCTGCTGCACCGTTTTCAGAATGGCCTGCACGCTCTGCTTCTTCACCGGCACCTGGCAGGCGGGACAATACTGCGTGCCCAGCTTGGAAAAGAGCAGGCGCAGGAAGTGATACACCTCCGTGACCGTGGCCACGGTGGACTTGCCACCGCCACGCGAGATGCGCTGCTCGATGGCCACCGTGGGCGGCACGCCCGTGATGAGGTCCACCTCCGGCTTTTCCATCTGCTCCACAAACGTGCGCGCATAGACGGACATGCTGTCCAGGAACCGACGCTGCCCCTCGGCAAAGATGAGATCAAACGCCAGCGAGGACTTGCCCGAGCCGCTCAGACCTGTCACGACCACAAACTCATCGCGCGGAATATCCACAGAGATGTTTTTCAGATTGTGCTCGCGTGCACCACGAATGCTGATCGTGTTCGTCGTTCGGGTTTTAGCCCGCTCTGGAGCGCTCGCACGGGCTGTTTCCCGAACGACAGAACCGGAGCCCAGCACCTGCTTGAGATATGTGCCGGTATGTGACGCACTGCACTCTGCCACCTCCTCCGGCGTACCCGCGACGACAAGCGTGCCGCCCGCCTCGCCGCCATCCGGCCCGAGATCGATGACCCAGTCGGCGCATTTGATCACCTCCAGGTTGTGCTCGATGACGAGCAGGCTGTGGCCTTCGTCCACGAGGCGCTGCATCAGCTTCACCAGCAGCGCGATGTCGTCAAAGTGCAGGCCCGTGGTGGGCTCATCCAGCAGCAGCAGGCTGCCAGCAGAAGTGCCTGCGGGATTTTCAATGAGATGGCCGATGAGCTTGAGGCGCTGCGCTTCACCACCAGAGAGCGTGTTCAGCGGTTGGCCCAGCTTCAGGTACCCGAGGCCAGCCTCATTGAGCAGGCGCAGCTGCGTGACGATCTGCGCGGCCTTCTTAGACGACTCAAACAGCGGTCCGCCAAACCACTCCACCGCGGCCTCCGCCGTCATGCCCAGCACGTCGTGAATGCTGCGGCCGTGCAGCAGGATTTTGAGCGCATGCGGCTGGTAGCGCCGCCCCTCGCATTCGGGGCAGGTCACATACAGGTCGCTGAGGAACTGCATCTCGATCTTCTCAAAACCATTGCCCGCGCAGCGCTCGCAGCGCCCTTCGCCGGAGTTGAAGCTGAAGAAGCCCGGCATGATGCCCTGCGCTTTGGCGTCTTCCGTTTCACTGAAAAGCGTACGGATGTGATCAAACGCACCCAAAAACACCGCCGGTGTGGAGCGCGGCGTACGTGCCAGCGGCGACTGGTCCACCATCACCACTTGGTGCAGCTTTTCGTGGCCCGAGATCTTGCTCACTCGTCCCGGTTCCTCCTCGCACACCTCGCCGCGCAGGCGCTGCAGATTGCGATAGAGCACCTCGTGCACCAGCGTGGATTTGCCTGATCCGCTCACACCCGTGATGCAGCAGAAAACTCCCAGCGGGATGTCCACATCCAGCTTCTTGAGATTGTTCTGCCGCGCACCGTGGATCGAAAGAGTCCCAGATTTCAGGTTTGCAGTTTCAGGTTGTCCCTTGCGCCCGCCTTTGACCTTCTCAGGTGCTGAACTTGAAACTTGAGACTTTAAACTTGAGACTGAACGCCTCTGCGCAGGAACCGGCACCGACTTCCTTCCAAACAAGTAATCCCCGGTGAGCGACTTCACCTTCGCACCCAGCTTCTCCAGCGGGCCGCTGTACACCAGCTCGCCGCCTTTTTCGCCACGGCCGGGACCGATGTCGATGAGATTGTCCGCGCTGCGCATCACCGCTTCTTCATGCTCTACGACGAGCAGGGTGTTGCCCTTGTCACGCAGGCCCTCCATCACGCCGATGAGGCGGCCGATGTCGCGCGGATGCAGCCCGATGCTGGGCTCGTCCAAAACGAAGAGCGTGTTTACCAGCGAGGCGCCGAGGCAGGTCGTCAGGTTCACGCGCTGCAGTTCGCCGCCGCTCAGCGTACGCGTCTGGCGGTCCAGGTTCAGGTAGCCCAGGCCTGCGCGGTCCATGTAGCTCAGACGGCTGACGATCTCTCCGCGCAGCATGGTTGCCACGTGATCGCTCTCCTTGATCGGCCACGACAGCGCGAGCGGATGCAGATCACTTACCGGCAGGCGCGAGAGGTCGGCGATGGTGTGCGTGCCGATGCGGAAATTGTACGCCTCCTTTTTCAAACGCCCGCCACCGCAGTCGCCACACTCCGTATAAGCGCGGTAGCGGCTGAGGAAGACGCGCACATGCATCTTATAGCTGCGCGACTCCTGCCATTTGAAAAAGCCGCGCACGCCATACCACTCGCCACGGTTGTAGGCCTCCTCGGGATCATCCCGCGTGCCTTCGATGAGCCACTTGCGATCCTCAGCCGAGTAGTCTTCAAACGGCTTGTGAATGTCCACCCCACACTTCCTCGCCGCGCGCTCCAGGTCCAGCTGGGATTCGCCATACGTGCTGCCCTGAAACGGACGTACCAGCCCCTGATTGATGCTCAGCGACTCATCCGGGATGGCCTTGCGCATGTCCAGCCCCAGCGTGCGGCCAAAGCCACGGCAGGTGGGGCAGGCTCCGATGGGGCTGTTAAAGCTGAAGAGCCCTGGCGTCGGTGCAGGCAGCGTGATACCGCAATCCGCGCAGCTCCAGTCGGTGGAGAAATGCAGCGTCTTGTCGTCGATGCTCACCGCCACCTTTACCTTGCCGTAGCGCAGCGCAGCCTCCAGCGCCTCGCTCACGCGGGCGCGCTGCTTCGTCTCCAACAAGATGCGGTCCTGCACCACCAGCACCTGGGCGGGCAGCTTGCGGCCTTTGAGCGCGTCCTCATCATCCAGACGAATCACCTGGCCATACAGCCAGACACGTAGAAAACCCTGCGACTGCAGAAACGCCGCAAAGTCCGCCGTCACCGTGTTCTTCGGCACCGGCACGGGAAACAGAATCAGCGCCTGTTTGCCCGCATGCCTGCTTAGCAGTTCGTTGAGAATGCTCTCCGGAGACTCCGGCCTCACCGGCCGCTGGCAGGATGGGCATGAGGCCTCCGCCAGACGCGGGAAAAGCATCTTCAGGTAATCATTGATCTCCGTGATCGTGCCGACCGTCGAGCGCGTGCTGCGCATGTTGTTCACCTGCTCGATGGCGATGGCCGGCGGGATGCCTTCGATGGCCTCCACCTTCGGCTTGTCCATGCGCTCAAAGAACTGCCGCGTGTAGGGGGAGAACGTCTCCACATAGCGCCGCTGCCCTTCCGCATAGATCGTGTCAAAAGCCAGCGAGGATTTGCCCGAACCGCTCGGCCCCGTGATGACATTGAGCTTCCCCAGCGGCAGGTCGAGATCGATCCCCTTCAGGTTGTTCTGCCGCGCCCCACGAATGCGAATGACATCATCGAGAGACTTTTTGGCGGCGGATTTTGGAGCGGCACGAGACATGAGGGTGCGAGAGTAGCGATACGCCCCGCCGAGGCAAACGGGCGCTCGGGATGATGAAAAGAAAGCGCGGGGGTAGTGGGCGAAGGTGGACGCCTCGATCCCGAAGGGATCATGGTTAATGATCAACTTGGGGCTGTACCAGGCATTCAATGGAGCTTATCTTAACCCGATCCGGAGTGGCCCAGGCCGTCAAAGCATCTCGAACCTTCTCTTCAGAAGCCGCCGCAAACGCAATTTTTCTGCTTGGCTGGATTTCCGAAGACAATCGATGGTCTTGATCATGATGATCATGGGGGCGACCTTCACTGCACTGTCGGCATAACAGGCGAATGGTGGACCAATCTTCAATCTGGAGCTCGTCGGAATGCAATTGCACCAGCGCATCAATTTCAACGTTTGATGCATGCTCAATCACGACCACAAACAGCCCAAGGTTGGATGCTTGAAGGATCTGCAGTTCATTGAAGACTGGGACATCACGATCGCCATTCCACCGCGAGCCAGAGGGTTCTCCGTCAGTTAGCAGCAAGTCCCCGCAGCGATGCAGGCTGTCTGCCGTCGGAACGTTGATGATTTTCGCCCTGGCAGGGTCGAGGCGATCGCACCACACCACTTCGTTGTTGGCTGTTTTTAAGCGAATCGGAACACGGCCGAGTTTCATTTCCAGCGGGGCATCAGAAACTTCGACTTCTACTCCGGCTTTGTTCCATGCTTCACGCGCTTCTCTCCAAAATCCAAGGGCTGTTGCAGCAATGCCGATATTCCACCAGGCCCCTTGAAAATCTTCCCGTAGCTTCGCGGCTCGTCGGGATGCCTGAATGGACTCATCCCAATCACAGAGCCATTTGGCTGCTACACCAAGGCCAAAATGCGCCTCCCATGAACTTGGAAGAAGCCTGCACGCCCGACGAAAATGATCAGCCGCTTGTGCATACTCCATTCGGTCATAGCACTGATATGCTCGGCCTATAGCTCGATTGTGTCGGAACAAATTGAACATACGCCGTCACTTCCCCAGCACCCTCTCCAGCCCCTCCACCGTCGTCACCGGAGCCTGGCAGGTGAAGTTCTGGCACACATACGCCGCTGGTTTCCCATCAACCGGTTTCATGCCGGCGAGGGCTTCATTATGCGTGGCGAGCCATTGCTGGCCTGCGCCACCATCGGCATGAAGGAGGACGGCGGTGGGGAGGAAGCGGCGGTGGAGGCTGGAGGCGAGGGTCTTGAAATCGGCGCTGCTGGAATCGCCAGCGAGGACGATCTGCTGCTTGCCACGGAAATCCATGTCGAAGGCCATGGCCATCACCGGCACGGAGGAGGGGCTGCTCTGCAGGGTGGAACCAAAGAGCGCGAAGATTTTCTCGGCCTGCTTCTTCCACTCGTCTTTGGCGAGCAGCGCGCTGAGGCGCACGAGATTGAGAGCAGCGAGGGAGTTGGGCGAGGGCTCGGCACCGTCGTAGTCTTCCTTGATGCGCAGCACGCTGTTTGGCATGTCGGTGTGCACGCTGTAGTAGCCGCCGTCTTTCGTGTCGAGGAAGTGGGTGTCCATCTCGGTCTGCAGCACAGCGGCCCATTGCAGCCATTTCACATCGAAGGAGGCCTGGTAGAGATCGATGAGGCCGTGGATGAGGCAGGCGTAGTCGATGGCAAAGGCGCGCGGGCCGCGCACGCCTTCGCGCCAGGAGCGGTGCAGCTCCTTGCCCGGCGTGGTGCAGAGCTGGTCATGTAGGAACTGCGCAGCATCGGCGGAGAGCTTGATCATTTCGGCATCGCCAAAGGCGGCCCCGGCGCGGGCGAGGCCGGAGATCATGAGTCCGTTCCAGGCGGCGATGACCTTGTCATCCAGATGCGGGCGCGGGCGTTTGGAGCGGGCCTCAAAAAGCTTGGCGATGCTAGCGTCGATGACGGTTTTGATTTCCTCCGGTGACTTCTTGAAGTACTCGCCGGTCTTCTTGAAGGAAATAGCACGGTAGAGGGTGTTCAGTCCCTTGAGCTCGCCATGCGGATCGCTTTCGTGGCGCGCGTTGCCATCGCGGCGTGCGCCGTAGGCATAGCGGAAGATGTTGCCGTCCTCCTTGCCGAGGATCTCGTCGATCTCGGCGGCTTTCCACACATAGAAGGCACCCTCGGTTTTGTGCTCGGCATCGGCGCTCGCCAGGCTGTCGGCATCCTCTGCGGAGAAGAAGCCGCCTTCCGCGTGCCGCAGGTCGCGCTTGGCATAGTCCACAGTGCTGCGCACGATGTTTTCAAACAGCGCATTTTGCGTGAGCTGCCAGCCCTCGGTGTAGGCGGTGAGCAGCTGCGCCTGGTCGTAGAGCATCTTTTCGTAATGCGGGATGTGCCAGTAACCGTCCACGCTGTAGCGATGGAAGCCGCCGCCGATGTGGTCGCGCATGCCGCCATTGGCCATGCCGCGCAGGGTCTTCACGGTCATCTCCATTGCCCAGTTGCTCTCGGACTCGCGGTCTTCACCCTTCCGCTCGGCAAAGATGCGGTGCACTCGCATGAGCAGGTTCAGCGTGGTGGGGCGGGGAAACTTCGGCGCGCTGCCAAAGCCGCCTTCATGATAATCGAAGGAGCCGGAGAGATCATCGTAGGCCTTCTGCACGAGCGTCTCGTGACTGATGTCCGCCAGCGCGGTATTCTCATTGTCCAGATGCTCCTGCAGCTTTTCCACAGAGCGCGCGGCGCGTTCGTCGATGCCCTTGCGGTCCTCCGTCCACACCTTGTGCAGCTCATTGAGCAGGTTCTTGAAGCCGATGCGCCCTGGCGAATTCTCCGGCGGGTAGTACGTGCCGCCGTAAAAGGGCTTCAGATCGGGCGTGAGGAAGACATTCATCGGCCAGCCACCGTGACCGCTGGCCGCCTGCACGTAGGTCATGTAGGTCAGGTCCACGTCCGGCCGCTCCTCACGGTCCACCTTGATGGGCACAAAGTTGTCGTTGATGAGCTTGGCCGTCTCCTCGTTTTCAAACGACTCGCGCTCCATCACATGGCACCAGTGGCAGGTGGAGTAGCCGGAGGAGAGAAAGATGGGCTTGTCCTCAGCCTTCGCCTTTTTGAACGCCTCCTCGCCCCACGGCAGCCAGTTCACCGGATTGTGCGCATGTTGCAGCAGGTAGGGCGAGCGCTCCTTGGCGAGGGCGTTGGTGTATTTAGGGGGCTGTGCGGACGTTTCGCTCATGGGTGGGGGTGCAGGAGATAACGTCCGCATCATGGCGGGGGTTGCAAGGGGGGAGGTAAACTGGCACGGTGCTTCCAGCAGAGCAGGAAAGCCCGCCCCAGCCCCTGTCACGCCTCAGGCAGTGACGCTGCCGCACACTGCGTCTGTCGCGTTACGACCTTCTGCCAAACAAAATTCTCGAGAGAATCTTCACCAGCAGCATCACCACGACCACGAGACCGAGAACGTGCCAGTGATTGGTCGTGTCAAAATCAGCGACCATGGCCATGATCTTGGCTTTGATGGCATCCAGGTTCCAGGTGACGTTGCCCACTACATGGTTGATGCCGGCGGCATGCACGGAAGGTTTTTCCTCTCCGCCCAGAGTGGCGGCGACCTTCGGGCCATTCGCGAAATCGCGCCGGCTCACCTGCATGTCATAGCGCGGATTCAGAGCCTGGGGATTGCCATAGCAGAGATAAACGGGCTCTGTGTTTGGCACACGGAAAAGCAGCCGCACCAGGGGATACATGACACGAGCCGACTTGATTTCCAGTCGCGGGGTGCTGCCATCCGTGGCGGTCATGCGGATCGTGGCGCCATGAGGCGGGGTCTTCAGCTGCAGTTGGAAGGCGCTGGCCGCTTCACCAGGCCTGCGCAGCCAGGTGCCGCTGCCCAGGGACAGCTCCTGAGGCCCTGAATTTGTCTCCGTGATCTCAGTGACGCTGAGAGTGTACTGAAATGAGGGCCTGCCGGTTTCAAACAGCAGCCCGGTGGCTGGAAAGCCGGCGGCAGGCAGCTTGATATCCCACTTGGACAAAAGCGGCGTCTTAGGATCGATCACCTCCGCCACAGACACTTCCACACTTCGGTCTGCACCGGGCTTCACCGCGAGAAACGGGATCTGCCGCCCGGCACGCACAATGCGCAGGTCGTTCAGCCCGTTGCCCGAGTGCATGAATACCGTGGGATCAAGATCCAGCTCCACTACACCTCCCTGGCTGAACTGCACCGCACGCTGGTACTGCCAGGTGGAGACATCGATCGGCGGCCCCACAAAGCGCTCGTTGGAGGAGTCTTGCGCTCTGGCGGTCAAAGAAAGCCCCAGAGCGATGAGCAGCAGGTGTGATTTCATGTATGATGAATGCGAATTTTGAAAGCAGTTTAGTATTCCGTCTTATTCCGATTTGATGGAGCTTTTACAGCAAACGACGAGCCAGTGGAAGCCTGTTATGCCTTCATTCGACATCTCAGTAAATGAAAAAAGGTTCGCTGGCTGAAACTGCCAGCCATGAAACAAATACGACACACGAGGCACCTCACCCCTGCGTCACCAGCACCAGGCGAAAGCGCGCATCATACTGGCCACCGGCGTGCTGGCGGCAGCAGCGCAGGCAGGCGGTGGGGCGGCGGAATTTCCGCACGCGCTGCACGGTGGTCTGGCAGGCGGGGCAGGCGTAGGTGAGCTTGCGCTCGACTTCATTCCTCGGCAGCGGCAGACGGTGCTGGGCCTTTTCTCCCGGGATGCCGAGATCAACGCAGGCCTGGCGCCATTCGCGGCCATGCGGCTCGATGCGCCGGCGGCCGCTGCGGTGGTAGGCGATCAGGTGCGCCAGCTCATGCTTCAGCGTACGCTCCACCTGCCCCTCAAACTCGCGCAGCAGGGGATTCAGCTCGATGGACCAGCCCGGGTAGCGTGCATAGCCCGCCGTGCTGCGCAGGCGGGAGTTCCAGGTGACGGTGACCAGCTTGGCCCCGCCCGGCAGGTCCAGCGCCAGCAGCATGGCGCGCACCTGCTCCTCCAGCACGGGATCACGCCCGTCCTGGATGGGCCCCTCAGACTCCGCTGCGGGCGCTGGTGCTGGCTCCAGCTCGCGCACGGAGCGGAAGGGCACCCACGGCGGCAGCGCGGAGAAGTCCATGTTGAGCTGGGAGAGGTCGAGCATGCTCACTTCTTCTTTTTGACGTGCACTTTGTGCTCCTGCTCGCCCAGGGCGTAGAGCATGTCCGGAGCCACGGATTCCAGAATAAACACATTCGCGCCGATGGTGCTGCGCGCGCCGATGACGGTGTCTCCGCCGACGATGGTCGCATTCGCATACACCGTCACGTGGTCTTCCAGCGTGGGGTGGCGCTTCTTGCCGCGCAGCGCCTGCCCGGCGGCCAGGGAGCGCGCCACGAGACCCACGCCCTGGTAGAGCTTCACATGCTGGCCGATGGTGGCCGTCTCACCGATCACCACGCCGGTGCCGTGGTCGATGAAAAAGTGCGTGCCGATCTCCGCCCCGGGATGGATGTCGATACCCGTGCGGCTGTGCGCCCACTCCGTCATCATGCGGGGGATCACAGGCACGTTTTTCTGATAAAGCACATGCGCCGTGCGCTGGATGGCAATGGCCTCCAGCCCTGGATACGCGAGGATGATCTCCTCAAAGCCGCGCGCGGCTGGGTCGCCCTCATAGGCCGCCTCCACATCCGTCTGCAGCAGGGCACGCACCTCCGCCAGACCCAGCAGGAAGCTGCCCACAATGCCCGCGACCTCTTCATCATGATTCTCCAAAACACCATTCAGCCTCAGGCTGCGGCGCACCTCGAGGTGCAGACGCTCGCAGATGCTGCCCACCAGCTCATTCGTCATCAGCTCCAGCTCCTGGGAGGACACCGCCTCGTCCGAGAAAAAGCCGGGAAACAGCAGCTGCAGCAGGTCCTCGCACAGCGTGGCGATGGCGCGCTTGGAAGGCAGGTTGCCACAATCGACATGGTTGATCCCGCCTACCTGGTGATATGAAGCCATGAGGCTGGAGACGATTTCTTTTTGTCGGCAATCCATGTGTGCACTCAGCGATACCGCGCTGTGATCTGGATTCAAGCGCGGGGACGAGATGATTGCTGTGAATAACTTGCTCGAAGCGCAACACCGGCTCCTTTTTGATGCGATGAAAAACAAGACGGCCATCTGCCCGGCTGACTCAGGACGTGTCTTGCTGCGAGCTCCGGTTCGCTGCCTGCGGTCTTTGCTTTTAGCAGTGATCTGCGTCGCATGCCTGGGTGCCTGCGATTTCAGGAGCTCTTTTGAATTCTGGCATGACAGCGACCACTTTGTCGATGGAGACGAGTTTTCTGCGACCGTTTCCCGTGAATCCGGAGTGTCGGTATCAAGCTGGATGTCGCATGGGGGTGGATACACAGCCCGGGAACAGCATGACTATTGGCGTGTCACCTGGAGAGTCACAGAGCTCAAGCCAGACATGGAGAATCCACCAACAAACGTGACATACCTTGGAAGGTATGAAGCAAAACGTGATCGGGGAAGCAGCAGTCCAGCGTCCGAGGCGGGATTGAATCTGGAGATGTCCGATTTCACCGGGCGCGACCACGTTTTGCAATGGAAGGATGGCCGCTACCTGTCGCCAAAGCTTCCCATCACCGGCAAAAGGGCGGATTGCGCCGAACGCAGAGCCGATGGAAAAACACCCACGCTTCTCACGGCTTCAAGGCGCCACATGCTTGTTTGGGGCGAGCCTCTGGTCATATGTGACACCCACGATCTCAAAATCGTACGTGAAATCACCGAAACCGAAGCTGTCGCCAAGTTGCGTGGACTGTACGATTCATCAATGGGAGCTCATCACGTCAATCTTACCGATGATCTGCGGTATCTGTGTGTGGTTTCACACAATAGGAATGATCACCGCCGGGTCTGGGGGTACGACATTCATGAAGACCGCTTTTTTGAAAAGACTTTCCAATTCGGCAGCGGCAACACCGAGGTGGTAGAAATGCAGTCCTTGCTGGGGCGGCCATGCTTTCTTGTGTATTCAGACACGCAAGGAATGGGCATTTTGGACGAAGAACAGCATGTGATCGCCCAGTTCCCCCCAGAGCTGACGCCTGCTGGTGGCAGGGGAACGTTCTGGCGGCCCGGCGAACCCAACGTCTGGTATCCTCTAGGCCAGCACCATATAGAGCAAAAAGAAAAACGTATTGAACTGCGCCGGTTCAATTATTCCGACAACACGACCGCCATCTACCAGCTCAATGCGGGCGAGCTCCGGGTGCCATGAGACCCAATCTCCAAAACTGGCAGTCTCTTTGGCACCGCTGCGGCATGTCGGACGATGGCACGGTGTGGCATGAACGGCTTCTCGCCGCCTACTCCGAATCCCAACGCTCCTACCACACGCTGCAGCATCTGGAGGAATGCCTGCTCGTCTTTGACGAGGCCGAGGCGACGGGTCTGATCGCGAAGCCGGACCTCATCGAGATGGCCCTGTGGTTTCATGATGCAGTTTACGATCCTCAGGGCAGCCGCAATGAGGAACTAAGTGCGGAGATGGCGCTGCAAGCGCTCGGCGACACGGAGCTGGCGTGTGAGGTGGCGCGGCTCATCCTGCTGACGAAATCGCACAAGCCGGGAGACGGGCCGGATGATGCGTGGATCATCGACATTGATCTCGCCATTTTCGCACAGCCGATGGCGCGCGTGCTGGAGTATGAGCGACAGATCCGTGCAGAGTACTCCCGGGTGCCGGAGGCCGTGTATGTGGAGAAGCGCGCAGAAATCCTGAAGGAGTTTCTCGCCCGCCCGCAGATCTACCTCACCACATGGGCATGCGAACACTTTGAGGCAAAGGCGCGCGAAAATTTGCAGCTTCTCATCGCCTCAGTGAAGTCGCTCACTCCCTGACCTTGCGTGCACCCCAGGGATAAGGACGTGCGGCTCCTTTGGAAAAGTACTGCTTGAGCTGAGCCTCGGTGCGCCGTGGCAGATCGAGTTCGATGCGCCGTGGTTTCCCCTCCACCTCCAGCTCCAAGACCGCATGGATTGAAGTACCGTAGTTGAAAATGGGAAAGCTGCCGGCCGGCCGCTCCAGCTCCTCGTGCGGACCCACGGAAAACAGTTCGTTTTGGAAGTCCATTGTGCCGCTGGGAACAGTCATGCTTTTGAACTTCACCTGATGAGCCACGGAGTCAAAGTTCCACAGGGTGAAGGAGAGCTTGCCTGAAGCGAGAGAGTCGCGCGGCCCAAGAGCCCCAAGCACCTGCGCCGTGCTGTGCGCGACGGGGATGACTTTTTTATCGTGATCAACGAGGATGACGAGTCCCAGCCTGTCCTTCAGCAGCCAGTCGCCGTTGTCGTAGTACTTGGAGTATACGGTCGTGCTGGTTTCGCCGGTGGTGCCGTCATAGTGGCCCATCCTCATGGTGTTGGAGCTGCATGCGACCAGCAGCGTGACAAAACCTGAGACAAGCCAGGCGCTGCGGAAACTTTTCAATCGTCCGCGAATGAGAGAAGGAACGTTGATGAATCTTGCAAAGGCCATGAATCGATACTAGGCGCGAGCATTGCCGCGTCCAATCTCAAAGAGATGCTTCCTTCACTCAACCAGCTCAAGCTTCCCGATCCCTGGCAGCACCAGGCGGTGAATCTGCTGCGCACCGGCAGCGATGTGGTGGTGAGCGCGCCGACCGGGGCGGGGAAGACGTACATCTTTGAGCTGCTGCATCAGGGCCGCCATTTGCAGGGGCAGGCCATTTACACGGTGCCCACGCGCGCGCTGGCGAATGACAAGTATGCGGAGTGGAAGGAGGCGAAATGGAATGTGGGCATCGCCACTGGGGACATCGCGGAGAACGTGGACGCACCCGTGGTGGTGGCCACGCTGGAGACGCAACTCGAACGACTGGTGCGTGGCGAGGGCCCCGCGCTGCTCGTCATCGATGAATACCAGATGATCTCCGACCACTCGCGTGGTGCCAACTATGAGGCCACCATCGCGCTGGCTCCGCTGGACACGCGGCTGCTGCTTCTCAGCGGCTCCGTGGCCAATCCGGAGGATGTGGTGGCATGGCTGACGAGCCTGGGCCGCAAGGCGGAGGTGGTGATGACACGCGAGCGCCCCGTGCCGCTGGAGGAGGTGCCCATGGAGGCGCTGCCGCAGAGGCAGAAGCAGTTTCACAACTACTGGCCGCGCTTTGCCGCGGCGGTGATGATGGGCGACCTCGCGCCACTGCTCATCTTTGCCCCACGCCGCAAAGAGGCGGAATCCATCGCACGCAGGCTGGCCGCCGATCTGCCGCTGGGAGATCCGCTGGAGCTCACGCCGGAGCAGCGCGCCGTGTGCGGCAAGGACCTCTCCACGCTGATCGAAAAACGCATCGCCTTCCACCACAGCGGCCTCTCCTATGGCGCACGTGCGGGTGTGATCGAGCCTCTGGCCAAAGCGGGGCAGCTTCGCGTCATTGTGGCCACGATGGGGCTTGCCGCTGGCATCAATTTCTCCGTGCGCAGCGTGCACGTGGCGGGCACCACCTTTCATGATGGCAAGAGCGAGCACAAGCTGACGCCCGATGAGCTGCTGCAGATGTACGGCCGTGCCGGACGCCGCGGGCTGGATGACAAAGGCCACGTGATCACCAGCCGCGACAGCCCCTCCATCTTTGATGCACGCCCCGCACGCCTGCACCGCAGCGAGCTGCTGGCCTGGCCCATCTTTCTGCGCGTGATGAAGCATGCTGCGCTGCAGAAGGAAAACCCCTTTGATGCCGCCACGCGCTTCGCCGGCCGGCTCTTTGCCAAAGTGCCGCCGCTGCTCGGGCTGGAGGAGCTGGAGCCGGATGTGGTGCAGCCGAAGCATGAGAATGCGAAGGCGCTCTTTGGCCTGGAAGCCACGGAAAAGCAGGTGCTCAACTCCTATGGCGAGTGGGAACGCAAGCACCGCCACGCCCTGCAGCGCGTGCCGCTGAGCCGTGTGCATGCGGTGCTGGAGGTGCCGTCTTTTGCCGCCAAGTTCGCCCATGGCATCGGCCGCGTGGGAAAAATCCGCCGCGAGAAGGGCGTGATCTACGGCGTGGAAATCAGCCTCGGCACACCGGTGGAAGATCAGGTGAAGCCCACCAAGTCCATCCGCCGCCTGCTGAAGCTTCCGCGCCATGCGGAGACGGTGCCGCTGGAGGAGATCACCGTGCTGCACGCCGGAGAGCTGGCGCGGCACATCCTCGCCAGCGTGGAGGAGGCCATTCAGGATGTGGCGCCGGAATTCATCGGCACGGTGATGAAGGAGAATCTCGTCTTCGCCTGCTTTGACCTCTCGCCCGTCGAGGTGATGGCTTATGAAGACGCCCATGGCAGGCTGCTCTTCATGCCGCAGGAACGCAGCATCGTGGTGAAAAACGAAACCGGCGTGCATCTGGCCGAAACCGCCACGACCGACCGTGAGCCGCGCGGCGGATCGCCCATCCACTCCTGGCGCTCGCTCGGGCTCATCGATGCCGAGGGTGTGCCGACACGGCGCGGGGAGATCTTCAGCTTCTTCCAGCATGGCGAAGGTCTGGCCGTGGTGGCCGCGCTGGAAGACGAGAGCTACCACGCCGACGAGCTGGTGCACCACATGGCCAATCTGCGCAGCGGTTCCAAGTTTGACCTGCCTCTCACCTGCGGCTCAGAGCGTCTCGCGGCGGTCTGCCGTGGCACCTACGGCTTCGTTAATCATCAGGGCTATCTGGACAACGGCCTGCCTGAAGACTACGGCGAGGGCGCAGCCGAGCTGCTGGATGCCCTGCTGCATCCCGAGCAGCCCGGCGCGCAGGATCTCAAAGCCGGCATTGCCGAAGGCGACATCTCCCGCGCCTACGTGGAATGGCTGAGCCTGCTGCGCCACATCACCCACGCGCCCGATCATCCCTGGCGCAGATGGAAGGAGCTGAAGGAAGCGGCGAAGCAGACGCTCAAGCACCACACCAAAACCCTGCGCCATTTCTTCCACCTGGACCTGCCGCCGCTGACGAACAAGCAGCGGCACGGCAAGACGCGGCATTATTTGATGGTGAAGTGAGGCGCCTTAGCTCCGCTGGTCGCGACAGCGTCCTGGAGTGCTCCAGTCCTCTGGAGCTTTGCGAGCGGCTCTAGGCGTACGAAAAACGTTCGCGTAAGCACTGCGGCACAACAACATCACAAAACAGCTGATGCATGATGATTTGAAGAATCCCCGACGTCACGCAGACTAAGCACATGAATCTCGATCACCCCCGCATCGCCATCGTCGGCTCCGGCGCGGTGGGCTGCTACTATGGCGGGCGGCTGGCGCAGCATGGGCACGAGGTGCGCTTCCTCATGCGCTCGGACTACGAGCACGTGAAGCAGCATGGGCTCAAGATCACCAGCCCGCAGGGCGACTTCACTCTCCCACAGGTGCTCTGCCACCGCAGCACGGCGGAGATAGGCGAGTGTGATCTTGTGATCATCGCCATGAAAGCCACGGCGAACGAGGCGCTGCTGGAGCTGCTGCCGCCGCTGCTGAAAGAAGAAACGATGATCCTCACGCTGCAAAACGGCCTGGGCAGCGATGATTTTCTGGCTCAGCACTTCGGCTCCGGGCGCGTGCTGGGCGGGCTGTGCTTTGTGTGCATCAACCGCATCGCGCCGGGGGTGATCCACCACATCGCACAGGGGCAGATCTCTCTGGGCGAGCACAGCGGCGCACCGCAGCCGCGCACTCACGAGCTGGCGGCGGAATTTCAGCGCTGCGGCATCCAGTGCCGCGTGGAGCCCAGCCTGATCGCGGCGCGGTGGAAGAAGCTGGTTTGGAACATTCCCTTCAACGGCCTCTCCATCGCCGCAGGTGGCAAGGACACGGCGGCCATTCTGGCGGATCCGGTTTTGGAAAAATGCGTGCGCGCTTTGATGCACGAGATCATCGCCACGGCGGGGCGGCTCGGCCATGAGATCCCGCTTTCGCTCATCGATGACATGATCGAGCGCACACGCACCATGTCCGCCTACAAGCCCAGCAGCCTCATCGATTTCCTTGCTGGCAGCGAGGTCGAGCTGGAGGCGATCTGGGGCGAGCCGGTGCGTCGTGCCGCCGCCGCTGGCATCGCCATGCCGGAGGTGCAGAAGCTGCATGAGGAGTTGAAGGCACGCATTGCCGCAAGGTAATCAGCAACCTTTGGCTACAAGCCACGTAGCCTTATCCCACATGGCTTGAAAATTTTCATCACTTAGCGGCCCCGTTTCCTTTCTCGCGTTGGCATAAGCTTCCCCATTTGAAACACTTTGAGTTCCGAGACTCGCGTGGATGTGGCGAATGCATGTGTTGATGTCCTCATGAAGACCTTTAACCGCCTCAAGTGCTTCATCGAAGCCGACCTCATAAACAACAGAGATACCACGAGCGACGTCTTCTTTGTTCATGGGTTGACCTAGCAATGGCCAGGTTAGATTCCGTAGATCTATGAGGTTCATGGATGATTGTATTCTGAAGTTCGTCACTCTCAATGATTCTGACATTGGAGTATGTGGGGGTTGAAGCAACGCATTGCCGCCAGATAGTAGTCCGCACAGTCCCCAGTGCGGCAGACCGAGCGTCTCGTGACGGCGATCCCCGCACAGAGGACTGTGCGGACCACTCTGCTCACGCCCATGTCGCTCACTGCTCTTCAAAACGCCCGTCCTGAAACGGCCATCGTACTCGGCTCCGGTCTCGGCAGCGTGGCGGAGGCCTTTGGCATCGAATGCGAAGTGCCTTATGCCGATGTGCCCGGCCTCAGCGCCTCCACGGTGCCGGGGCATGCGGGGCGCTTCGTGCTGGCGCATCATCATGGCAAACCCATCCTGCTGGCGCAGGGCCGCAGGCATTTGTATGAGGGGCTCACAGCGCACGAGGTGACGGCAGGCATCCGCTTCATGCACGAGATCGGCGTGAAGCGCGTGGTGCTCACGAATGCAGCCGGTGCCATCCACGAGAGCTTTCACGTGGGCGGGCTGATGCTGATCACGGATCACATCAACCTCCAAGGTACCACCCCGCTGCTCGGCGGTCCCAACTTCCACGACATGAGCGAAGTTTACTCACGGGCATGGTGTGAAAAATTTCATGCGGCGAGTTTGGAGATCGGCCTGAAGCTGCACGCAGGCATTTATGCAGGGCTGCTGGGCCCGCAGTATGAAACCCCCGCCGAGATCCGCATGCTGCGCACGCTGGGCGCGGATGCCGTGGGCATGTCCACGGTGGCTGAGGCGATTCAGGCGCGCGCGCTTGGGATGGAGGTCGCAGGCATCTCCATGCTCACCAACTGGGCCGCCGGATTGAGAGCCCAAACGCTGCATCACGCCGAAGTGGTGGAGGTGGGGAAGACAGCGGGGATGTACCTGGCTCGCCTGTTGAAGGCGGCGGTGTGAGCGTTCAGCGTTTATCGCGTGTTATCAAAACTGCGTAGCTAATCAGTGTCCAAAATAAACAAGAACACACAAAGAAGATGGGAGTCTCCAAAACAGATGGCAGAGGCAACCATGCAAAAGGTGCCGCAATAATCACTCCTGGTATCTGAAGCAGAGTGGTCACAACGCCCAGCTGCGTATTTGGCCCGCATGGCCCCCATCCATCCAGATACATCAACGAAAACAAAACACTCTCAATCACGACCCCCGAGATGATGGCTTTCACTCGGAGGCTCATGTGAGTGTGATTTCAACTCTCGATTAGCAGCACCCGTTCGCTTTCTCCATCTCGCAGGCATGCTCCTCAGTGCAGCAGGGCATCAGTGGGCGGCCTTCGGTGGCCTCGGGGGCTTCCATGTCAGGATTGGGCTGCTGGGCGGCGAGGCCGAGGTCGCGGAGGAGTTTCATGTCCTCGTTGGCGCGCGGGTTGGCGGCGGTGAGGAGTTTGTCTCCGTAGAAGATGGAGTTGGCACCGGCGAAATAGGCCAGGGCCTGGGCTTCGCGGCTGAGGTTCGTGCGGCCGGCGCTGAGGCGCACCTTGGCCTTCGGCACGGCGATGCGGGTGACGGCGATCATGCGGATGAAGGCGAAGGAATCGACGACTTCGTTGTCGCCCATGGGGGTGCCTTTGATGGGCATGAGGGCGTTGATCGGGATGCTCTCGGGCTGGGGATTGAAGTTGGAGATGACCTCCAGCATTTTCAGGCGGTCCTCGATGGTCTCGCCGAGGCCGAGAATGCCGCCGCAGCAGACTGACATGCCGGCATCCTGCGCGTGGCGGATGGTGCTCAGGCGGTCCTCAAAGGTGTGGGTGCTGACGATGTTCGGGTAGTGCTCCGGGGAGGTGTCCACGTTGTGGTTGTAGGCGGTGACACCGGCTTCCTTGAGGTCGGTGGCTTCTTCTGCACCCAGCTGGCCAAGGGTGACGCAGACTTCCATGCCGAGCTTGGACACGTCGCGCACGATGTCGAGCACCTGATCAAATTTCTGGGTGCCTTTGCGCACGCCTTTCCAGGCGGCCCCCATGCAGAAGCGGGTGGAGCCGCTGGCGCGGGCGGCCAGGGCGCGCTCCATGATCTGCTCCTTGGGCATCAGCTTTTCCGCCTGCACGCCGGTGCTGTAGCGGGCGCTCTGGGCGCAGTAGCCGCAGTCCTCGCTGCAGCCGCCGGTCTTGATGCTCAGCAGGGTGCAGAGCTGCACCTCGTTGCCGGTCCAGTGCTCGTCATGCACGGCGCGAGCCTGCTTGAGGAGGTCGAAAAAGGGCTGGTGATAGATGCGGTGAAGGTCGGCGAAAGTCATGTGAAGGGGATTCTTGGCGCAAAAAGCGCATTTTGGCAATCCTGCTCCTGCTCTTCCTCATACTCCTACTCCCGGTGGGCGGTGACGATGGGCACTCAAAGGGAGGAGGAGGAAGATTTGATTGGCCGCAAGACCCAGCCCCCCGGCACCGATTTGGTCTCACCATCATGAACCGCCGCACTTTTTTCCATCAAACGTCCGTGCTTGCCGCAGCCTCTGCTCTTCCAAAACTCTACGCGGCGGATGAGGCCGGTAAGAAAGTGAAGGTGGCCGTGGTGGCTCTGGGGCGCGGCATGCAGCACGTGCAGGCCCTGCTCAAGCTCCCAAACGTGGAGATCGCCTACCTGGCCGAGGTGGACCCCAAGCGCCTGGAAGCAGGCCTCAAGGTGGTGAACGACACCCAGAAAGTCTCCTGCGTGGGTGTGAAGGACTTCCGCACCATTCTCGACGACAAGACGCTGGATGCCGTCTTCATCGCCACGCCGAATTTCTGGCACACCCCCGCCGCGCTGCTGTGCATGCAGGCCGGCAAGCACGTCTATGTGGAAAAGCCCGGCAGCCAGAACGCGCAGGAGGCCGAGATGATCGTGGCCGCCTCCAAGAAATACGACCGCCTGGTGCAGATGGGCAACCAGCGACGCACCTGGATGAAAGAAGCCATTGAGGCGCTGCACGGCGGCGCCATCGGCCCCGTGCGCTTTGGCCGTGGCTTCTATTACAACACCCGCAAATCCGTGGCCACCAATGAGAAGCCCGCAGCACCTGACATCGACTACGACCTCTGGCAGGGCCCCGTGCCAGATGATGTGAAACACGATTTCAAAAAGCTGGCGCACTACGACTGGCACTGGTTCTGGCACTGGGGCAATGGCGAGCTGGGCAACAACGGCATCCACACCCTGGACATCCTGCGCTGGGGCATCAAGGGCGACTACCCCCTGCGCACCACCTACAACGGCGGCCGCTACTTCTACCAGGACGCCCAGGAGACACCGGACACCGGCACGGCGGTGTATGATTTCGGCCACGCCGGTTGCGAATGGGTACAGAGCAGCTGCCATCCACGTGCGGCGGAAAAGCCCCTGGGCGAGGTCATCTTCTACGGCGACAACGGCACCATGGCCGTGCAGCGCGACTCCTGGACCATCTACGACCCCAAAGGCGCTGAAGTCAGCAAGGGCAAGGCCGCCGGTGGCGGCGACCCCGCACACATGGGCAATTTCATCGAGGCCATCCGTGGCAATGCCAAACTGAACAGCCCCATCGAAGAAGGCCAGAAGAGCACCATGATGTGCCACCTGGGCAACATGGCCTACCGCACGAACACCGTGGTGAAGTGCGATCCCAAAACTGGCAAGGTGCTGGACAATGCGGAAGCAATGAAGCTGTGGGGCAGGGATGGTGGGTACCGCAAGGGGTGGGAGCCGAAGCTGTAGCCGACCAGATCACATGCCGCCTTACTGGAAAACATTTGTCGAACAGCACCATCTGGTCGGACGAGAGATTTCGTTGCCTGTTGAAGTCGATTTGTCAGGTGTTGGAGCAGAGATTGAGATTCTCAGTGAAGCCAACATTTTGAATGAGCAGACCGAGGCCTACCCGGGAATAGCGGTGGCTCCTGCTGGATTCGTACCTGTAGGAAACTGCGGCATTGGAACTGGCGATCCCTACTTCATCAATGTTCATGATGGAGAAGGTGGTCCTTTATACCGAATTTATCACGATGAGGTCATCAATGAGCAATATGATGCCAACACTGCCATCGCCATTGTCCTGAAGGACTATAGGCATTTATTGGTGCACAAGCCCTCGTAGGCGCGCCGGGAGTGAAGGTGTCTTTCACCGGAACACCACATCCACACCCATCGCGCTCTCTTTGGCAAATCCAGGTATCCAGTGCGGCTTTCGAACTGCGATGATGCGGTAGATCATGGACAGCACGTGCAGGATGAGCAGGCGGTCGATGAGGCGGTAGCCGCGGCGGCGGCGCATGAGGAGCTCCACGGCCCAGCCAAGATAGCGGCGCTTGACCCAGAAGGGCTTGAAGTCGGTCTTGATGCGGTAGCGCGCGCGCAGCCCGCGCTTGGGGTACTTGGCCTTGTAGGCGCGCTTGGCTTCGCGCAGGCGGGTCTCCATCTCGGGGGTGAACTCCGTGAAGCAATACTCCCGCGCCATCGCCAGCAGGCGGAAGGTGTCGCGCATGTATTCGAGATCGGCCACCGGCACCCCCGCACGTGGTGCCAGGGCGATCATCTGCTCCAGGCGGTCCATGCAGCGTGCGGCACTGCGCAGCGCAGCCTCAGGCTCCTGCACAAAGTAGCGCAGCAGCTTTTTGATGCTGTGATTGATGAAGATGTTCCCCCAGTACACCTGCAGCAGCGGCGGGATGCGCACGCGGCGGAAGAAGAGCTTCTGCTGCGCGAATTCCTCGGTGTAAAGCAGCTCGCGGATGACCTCATCCGAGTAGCGCAGCAGTTCGATCAGCGCCTCGGCATCCCCCAGCGCACGCTCTTTGGCAAAGGCGCGCACGGCGTCCTCCACCGGCATGCCGTCCTTGATGATGCGGATGGTCACAAAGGTGTTCAGGTCCGTCCAGATGGCCTCCGGATCGATCAGCGCGATGCGGCGGAAGGGCACCCAGCCGCCGGTCTGGCACCACACCATGCAGCCGATCACATTCTTCGCGTGCTTCAGCTCGCGCGCGTAGCGCTCATACTCCCAGCCGATGAAGCTCGGGTACTCACCACAGCCCTCATACTCGCGCCGCGTCTGCAGCTCCACGATCTTGGCCACATCGGTGCGGAAGAAATTGGAATTCAGCGGCAGGTAGCGGAAGAAATCGGACTCGCCGTATTTCATGGAGATGACCAGCGCCGGACTCTCCAGTCCTTCAAACACACTGGTGAAGGTGCGGCGGTGCCACATGAGATCGCCGATGCGGTACGCACCCACGGTCCAGGTGCGGAAGATGAGGCGGCGCGCGTGCTTCTCGCACACGGGCAGCAGATCACAAAGGAGCTGGCGGGCCTGCGCGGGCTTTTGGATGATGAGCTGGCTGCGGAACTCATCGTGCACGCCTTTGCCATCGGATTCACCAATGCGGATGATGATGCCCGCCACCTGCGGAAAGCTCACAAAGAATCCGTCAAGCAGCTCTGCCAGATAATCGTTCACCTCGCGCTTCGTTTCCGTCATGCGCCGCTGCAGCTCGGGCGTGTAGGTCATGACATCCATCGTCAGATGCACCTGCATGCCGCGCGTGGTGAAGATCTCAAAACAGCGCGCAAACTCCCTGCGATAGTAGGCGATGCGTGCGCGCAGCTCGGGCTCCAGCCAGGCGTGATCGGCCAGATGCGTCACGTCATCGAGAGAGACGGCATTGAATCCCCAGGCCGATGCCTGTTCTGCGAATCGTGTGAGGTCCGCCCGCACCAGCGCCCACCAGGCCTCCGCATCCGGCCCGCCCGCCTTGGGCAGATGATGCCAGGGGATCTTGGACCAGTTGATCGTACGCACGTCATGCCCGCGAAAAAAGGGACCGATGGCGTCGATGAGGTGGAGCGGTTGCAAGCGCCGCGAATGAAGCACGCATAGGCAGGATGCAAGTGACGATGTGGTGGCGGGGCGGGGGACCGTGAGACAGGCTGCCCGTTTCACGCCCTCACTTCACCCGTTCCTTGAGGATCTCGCGGAAGGGCTTGCCGTCGAGGCTCAGGTCTTGCAGCACGGCGCGGCCGTTGTACACGCGCACCTCGGCGGTGATGCCTTTGGCGGTGCGGATGTTTTCGGCGAACCATTTGTCGGCTTCAGGGGCGAGCTTTTCGTTCACGTAAAAGCGGTCAAAGGGCCACTCGAAGGTGATCTTGTCGTTGTAAACGTACTGTGCTTTGAGGCGGATGTAGTCACCTCCATCCGGCGGGGTGAGCGAAAGGCTGGAGACGGTGGCCAGGCCATCGGAACCGGGGGTGAGCTGCGCATACACCTGCATGCCTTTCTTCAGCTTCATCCCCGCTGGCACGGTGGCCTCCCGCTGCTGCGGGCGCACAGCGAGATAGCGCCCGCGCAGTGGATCGTAGGGATCGGGCGCCTGGCACTTGAGCTTGATGAGCGTGCCTTTGGCCAGCACCTGCTCGTGCGTCCAGATCTGGGACAGAGGCGCCGCCCACTGCGCCAGCGCGGCGATGCCGAAGATGATGAGAGGAAGCGTTTTCATGCGGGAAGGGGAGCAGCGGCTTTCTGTTTGAGCAGGCGGCCCATGAGGATGTTGAAGCCCAGGAAGGCGATGCCGACGCCGATGAAGGCCACGCCTTTGGCCAGAAGGGAGAGATCGCTGTCCGCCATGCGGGCGATGATGAGCACGGAGAGCAGCGTGGCCCCGAGACGTGGTGCACCTTTTTTGCCGGCAAACTCCAGCACGATGAGCGTGATGCCGATGGCCGCCAGATGCAGCAGCGCCAGCCAGGAGAGCAGCGTGCCGTCTGGCCGGACATCAGGACGATGGAGCGGGATCATGAGCAGGGGCAGCAGGGAGATGGACGCGATGGCCAGCACCGCCCAGCGCCGGCGCAGGAAGGCCAGAGCGACAAACGCGGCCAGCACGGTCAGCAGGCCCCAGCACCAGGGCAGACGCAGGGCATAGGGCACACCCCGCAGGATGTCACCGCTGGCATCCCGGAAAGTCGCGGCCACTCCATAGCCCAGCAGCCAGAGACCGCCCAGCAGCACCTGCGGCTTGCGGCGGGTGGGCTCGTCGAGGCAGTTTTGACTGAGCGGCAGAAGGGTCAGCGCCGCTGCGGTGAGAGTCCAGAGCCAGAAGAAGGAGTCCTCGTAGTAGCCGTAATGCTCCTGGCTGCGGGAGCAGGCAAAAACCGCCGCGCTGCACAGGCCGAAGATGGCGCTGAGCGTCATGACCCAGCGCACGGAGAGGGAAAGCGAGGTCCGCATTTTCCAGCCCGGCCACCAAGGCAGCAGGCCCAGCAGCAGCACCGGATAGAGCAGGGGACTGTCATACCATGGCCTGCCATGCTCCACCTGGTTCACGCTCCACACCGCGATGCCGATGAGGTAAAAGATGGCCACCGAGCTGGAGCGCAGCACCCAGACCAGCGGCAGGCTGAGCAGCAGCCACCAGAAGAGGAAGTCCGGCCACTCGCCGCCGAGATTGTAGATCTGCGAGACGATGGCGATGCACGCGCCCGTGGTCAGCGCCTGCAGCAGCGCCGCCGTCTCCCGCACCCAGGGCGCGGTGGCAGCGCCACGCTGCAGCGCACGGAAGCTGAAGAGCTGCGCGAGCAGCAGCGGCACAAAGGCAAACAGCAGCCGCACCGGGCGTGTGAAGTCATCCCAGTTGAACCCGATGATCGCGATCAAGCCGCTGCCGATGAGCAGCGCACCCAGCGCCCCCATCACGATCTGCGCCGCGCCGGGCTGGGAGTCGTCCACGGCATGGCGGTCGCGCAGGGTGCGCGCCGCCTCGGGGGTGAGAAGACCTTCACGCTCCCACTGCGGGAGCTGTTCGAGGAGCCAGCGTTGATGATTGTTGCTCATGGCAGGAAACGGACTGCACCCACCCTGCGTGAAACAACGGGCCGGTGCGAATTGATTTGCTCAATGGATGAATTGCCCGGGGCAATCATGGTCACACCACCGGTGTCGGGATCTGCGGCGGCTTGGGGGCGCGCACGAGGAGCAGGCTGAACATCAGGCCGGCAACGCCTGACACCCCGCCACCTACGAGGGCGCAGAGGGCGGAGGGCATGACCCAGTCTTCGACGTTTTCGCTGGCAGGAGAGGCGCGCTCCTGGATGGAGACATAGTCGCCCTGCGTGTTGAAGAGGGTCTGCAGCCTCTCCACTTCGTTGAAGAGCTTCTCGTAGGCCATCTTGTCGATTTCGCATTTTTCACGGGCTGCGTTCAGTTCAGCGAGAGCCGTTTCCGCATGATCCAGTTGTTTTTCGATGTCGCTGATTTCCGATTCAATGGCTTCCAGCTGGGCCTGAAGTGGCGCACGTTCGGCATTGTCGCTCTTCATGGGTTTGATCTCCAGCCGGAGGTCGTCGCGCCGGTTTCGCTGGGCGTTGAGGCGAGTCACCAGCCGCTCCCGGTCTGATCTGGTGCTGATCGTGTCCGCGCCCCGGCTGCGCACTTTCTCCAGCTTCTCCATGGAGTCTTCCATGGTCTTCTGCTTTGACACCACCTCCGTCAGAAACCGCTGGAGCACCTTGCCCTGCGCGCTCTCACGTATGCTCTGCCGGAAGCCGATGAACTCGTCCAGCAGAGCATCGAGAAAGACCCGGGTGAATTTGGGATCGGCCCCTGTCGCGAGGATGTTGATGATGCCGCTTCCCTTGGTCTGTACGGCGCGGATGGCCACATCGCATTCCTTGTCTTGAAGTTCTGAGTTCAGGGCCCGCACACGCTCCAGGGCACGGCGGCTCATCTCGGCAGATTCCACGGTTTCGATGATCGTGCCGTAAAAGTCCTGCCGCTGCTCCTGCCAGTTTGGGACACTGCGGCTGAGATCCCCGCCGGCCACCAGCTTGGCCAGAGATCGAAACTTCGGCTGCTGGCTGGTGATGAGCCAGGCCTGCCGTGAGACACCGAGCCAGCCGCCCACACAGGCACCCGCAAGCACAAAACCCAGAACGATGAGGATACGAATAATGATGCGGGTGGCGCTCATGAGAAATTTTATGGCCGTCAGTTTCTTCTGCCCAGCGGCTGTGCAGCAAGCTAAATTCACCGCCTAAGAGATCAAATTACAATCCGGGACTGTTTTGATAACATCTCCCAGTCCCAAAACTACAGAGAGCATGTCTTTCTGAGGAGGCCCCTGCATTGCACCGGCGGCTCATCGCAGGCAAAAAAAATGCGACCCGGAATTGCTTCCGGGCCGCATAGGTTTCTGAGCCGCAGGGTGGGTTGGGTCACCCAACGGTTCAAAATGGCATTACATCATGCCGCCGTGGTCGTGGCTGTGACCGGCGTCAGCCTTCTCTTCCTTGGGGATGTCTGCGATCAGGCATTCCGTGGTGAGGAGCAGGCCGGAGATGGAGGCGGCGTTCTGGAGAGCGCTGCGGGTCACCTTGGCAGGGTCCACGACGCCAGCCTTGATGAGGTCCACGTATTCGCCAGTGGCGACGTTGTAGCCGCTGTTGCCCTTGCCCTTCTTCACTTCGGACACGATGAGAGCGCCTTCCACACCGGCGTTGGCGGCCAGCTGGCGGAGGGGGGCTTCGATCGCACGAGCGATGATTTCAGCACCGGTCTTCTCGTCGCCGACGAGCTTCAGATCGCCAACGGCGGCCTGAGCGCGGATGAGAGCGACACCGCCGCCAGGGACGATGCCTTCTTCCACGGCTGCACGGGTGGCGTGCAGGGCGTCTTCGACGCGGGCTTTCTTTTCCTTCATCTCGGTTTCGGTGGCAGCACCGACGTTGATGACGGCCACGCCGCCGGCCAGCTTGGCCAGGCGCTCCTGCAGCTTCTCACGGTCGTAGTCGCTGGTGGTTTCGGCGATCTGGTTCTTGATCTGGGAAACGCGTCCGGCGATCGCGTCGGAAGAGCCTTCGCCCTCGACGATGACGGTGTTTTCCTTGCCGATGGTGATGCGCTTGGCACGGCCGAGGTCGGCGAGCTCGATGTTCTCAAGCTTGATGCCGAGGTCTTCGGTGATGCAGCGGCCGCCGGTGAGGATGGCGATGTCTTCCAGCATGGCCTTGCGGCGGTCGCCGAAGCCAGGAGCCTTGACGGCCACGATGTTGAGGGTGCCGCGCAGCTTGTTCACCACGAGGGTGGCCAGGGCTTCGCCTTCCACGTCTTCAGCGATGATGAGGAGGGGCTTGCCGGAGCGGGCCACCTTCTCAAGCAGAGGCAGCATGTCCTTGAGGTTGCTGACCTTCTTCTCGTTGATGAGGATGTAGGCGTTCTCCAGGTTGCACTCCATCGTTTCCGGATTGGTCACGAAGTAGGGGGAGAGGTAGCCCTTGTCGAACTGCATGCCTTCCACCACTTCCAGAGTGGTTTCGATGCTCTTGGCTTCTTCCACGGTGATGGTGCCTTCCTTGCCCACTTTGTCCATGGCTTCGGCGATGATGTTGCCGATGCTGGCGTCCCAGTTGGCGGACACGGTTGCGACCTGGGCCACTTCCTTGCTGTCCTTCACGGGGGTGGAGATTTCCTTCAGCTTGGCCACGATGGCCTCGGTGGCCTTCAGGATGCCGCGCTGCAGGGAGGTCGGGTTGGCGCCTGCGGTCACGTTGCGGAGACCTTCGGAGTAGATGGCTTCGGCCAGCACGGTGGCGGTGGTGGTGCCGTCACCAGCGGTGTCGGAGGTCTTGGAGGACACTTCCTTGATGAGCTGGGCGCCCATGTTTTCATAGGGGTCCGGAAGTTCGATTTCCTTGGCCACGGTCACACCGTCCTTGGTGATGGTGGGGGAGCCGAATTTCTTTTCCAGGATGACGTTGCGGCCGGCAGGGCCGAGCGTGGCCTTCACGGCCTTGGCGAGCTTGGTGACGCCGCGGAGGAGGGCCTGACGGGCGCCTTCGTCGAAGTTGAGTTGTTTAGCCATAACAGTTTAAGAGTATTGAGTTTGGGGGTGGGTTTGAGGGGGGATTAGCCGATGATGCCGAGGATGTCGGTCTCGTTGATGATGAGGACGTCGTCGCCGTTGAGCTTCACTTCCGTGCCGCCGTACTTGGAGATGAGGACCTTGTCGCCCTTCTTCACGGTGAAGAGGGTGGAGACGTCTTTGCCTTCGTCATCCTTGCCGGTGCCGAGCGCGAGCACTTCGGCCTCCTGCGGCTTTTCTTTGGCGGTGTCAGGAAGGAAGATGCCGCCAGCGGTCTTTTCTTCGCTGCTGGAGCGCTTCACGAGGACACGGCGTCCGAGGGGTGTGATGGAGTTGGCCATAGTTGGTCTGCTTTATGCTTTTAGGGTTTGCGGTTCTGGTTTGGTTTCGGGTTGTCTGCCCGGCCTGCTGTCACACGGGTTGGGTGTGCCGGCTGGCCGGGCGGAAATCTGAGAAGAGGAAAAAAGGGGTGAGAGAGCGTGTGAAAGTGGGGGGGTGAGTCTTGCGGGCTTCGGAGGAAATTCTTTCGCTATTCTTCCGGGGGTGCGGGCTGCGCGGCGGCAGGCGCGGGAAGGGTGTTTGGCACGATCGCCACGCCGTTTGGAGCGCGGTCCAGGCCGCCGTAGCTGATGTCCGGGGTGGCTTCGCCGATCTCCGTCACGAGGAAATCCACGATGCGCTGCGGCTGCTCGGAGAGCACGGACTGCAGCATGCGGGAGGTGCGGCTGCGGTCGTAGCCCTTCATGTCCAGGTCCAGCTTGGCGGCGCCTTCCAGGCCTTTGATCTGCGCGGCCAGCTCCACGGTGGAGTTCACGCGCTTCAGCAGCACGGGGTCTTCGCCCAGCTTCTTCATCGCGGCGGCCAGCTTGTCCTTCACCTCGGGCGTGTTCAGCAGCTCGGTGGCGGTCTTGCCGGGGTGGCGGGAAATGATGTCGTCAGCCTCGGTCTTGAGCGCCTCGTCCGCAGCAGAGGCCGTGGCCTTCTCGGGCTCAGGCGTCAGCGCGCTGGAGATCTCGGACTGCAGCTGCGCGTCAGAGACGGCAGGCTTGGCCGCAGGCGCAGGGGCTGCGGTCTTGCGGGCTTCGGATTTGCCGCAGGCGCTGAGGGCCAGCGCTGCGACGAGAGGCAGTGGGCTGGTCTTCATGGGGCGCGTGGGGCGATGGCGGCGTTGGAGATTTCACGCAGTGCGGTTTTCACCGCCTGGTCAAAGGTGGAAAAGGACTCGTAGGGCCCGCCCAGCAGGCCGGTCATGCCGCGCAGCTCATTGGGGTTTTCCAGCCGGCCCATGACATACCACTGGTCCGCTGCATGGCTTTCGATCAGGGATTTCAGGTACTCGATCTCAAGCTTCTTGTTGGTGATCTGGTCGTTCGTGTCGGAGCTCTGGTTGGTGAACTGCACCATCGGCTGGCGGCACAGCAGGATGCCGTAGGCGTGGTTCGGCGCCAGGGAGCAGGTCACCGTGTACTTCGCCTGGGAGTCCACCAGGATGTGGGAGGGGTCCGTGCAGCTGATGGCCAGCTCCGTCTCGGAGAGGCGCGCGCTGGCGCCCATGGGATCGCGCTTGATGATGAAGCCCTCCGCCTCCGTCGTCATGGCAAAGCATTCCACGATCTGGATCAAGAACCGCCTGCGCATGGCGAGCAGCTGCTCATCATGCCGCGCGAGAAGGCGCTTGGCCTCTCCATCGAGTGCAGACAGTTCTTTGAGGGCTTCGAGACTCATCGGGGGGAACGGAGGTTTACGAACGCAAGCCGTTCAGTTGTGCCGGAGGCACGAAAGAAATTAGCCGGTGGTGAAACCACCGGAACAACGCGATTCCCCACCATGGGGGAAGGCAGCGCCCTGGAGGGGCGCGAGAAGCTGCCGCGAACCGACGATGTGTTGCTGGCGGATGCTTCTCGCGCACCTGCCGGCGCGCCACCGGAGAGAACCGAGGACGTGCGATACGAACCGGTGGTTTCACCACCGGCTAATATCTCGCGTCCTTCCAGGCCGCCGTGTTGCGGCGCGCTGGGGAGAAGAAGCAGTTGCCTGGACGGCAGCGACTGTACTTGGAAGATCATCAATTACTTCTTTGAAGGAGGATTGCTTTGCTGAGTAATCACAATTCTCGTGGGTAGAGGAGCACTATTAAGAACCAGCTTCATGGGCGCTTGAATTGGTGGCGGATTGCTTGACTGCTGCTGTGAAGTTGGTGGCGGCGGCGGTTGATTTGGAGTGCTCATAATCAATGTTGGAAAACCATGCGAAACACAAAACAAACGCCAGCGGCGGCGAATACAGAAACCCCAATCATCAATGTCGTTCCCACGTGACGGACAGTTTGTTTCTTTTTAGCAGCGACATCGTAATAGCTTGAGGCGGCGTTGGCTAGATAGCCAATAACTTGCCGACGAAACTGATCCCCGGCATCTGCATGAACTTCAAGAGACTGACGAGTCGCGATGATGTCCTTAGTATCAGGGATTTCCCAAGTCCCAAGTAACCGGAGAGAGTATGCGCAAAGAAGAAAGGCGCATATCAGGCATCCCACACCGATCAAATAAAGGCTTTGTGCTATAATAGTTATCTTGCCAATACCAAAAGTGGCATTAGGAAAAATCTGAGAGGCACAGGCTGCCACAATCGTTAGCATAACACCAACTAATCCAGCCATTGTGGTCGCTTTGGTTTCAATGCGCGCAAAGTAATTAGTTGCACGATCAAAAGAGCGCCACGCATAATCCAACATCAGCTCAGAGAGCTGATGTTGGTTAACGGATGTGTGCTGGCTGTTTGTGGCGATCATTGGCCCGCTACTATTTACTTGTCCTTGTCCACGACTTCGAAGTCGGCATCGACCACCTTGCCTTTGTCCTGGGACTTGGCTTCGGGGGCGGAGGCTCCTGCAGCGGCACCCATGTCGGGCATGCCTCCTTCGGCTCCGGGGGCTCCGGCTGCACCTGCGGCGGCAGCGGCCTGATAGGCGGCGGCAAAGAGCTTCTCGATCTCCTCCGTCTGCGACTTCATCTGGTCGATGTCGTTCGCTTCGATGGCGGACTTCAGAGAGGCCAGCTTGTCGGTGATCGGCTTGGTCTGCTCGGCGGGGACTTTGTCTCCCCACTCCTTCAGGGTCTTCTCGATCTCGTAGCTGAGGCTGTCGGCCTTGTTCTTGACCTCCACGCCTTCCTTGCGCTTGCGGTCTTCTTCGGCGTGCTCTTCAGCGTCGCGCTTGGCCTTCTCGATCTCGTCCTGGGTGAGGCCGGAGCTGCCCTGGATGGAGATGCGCTGCTCCTTGCCGGTGGTCTTTTCCTTGGCGGAGACGTGCAGGATGCCGTTGGCGTCGATGTCAAAGGTCACCTCGATCTGCGGCACACCACGGGGCATCGGCGGGATGCCGTCGAGCTTGAAGGTGCCGAGGGTCTTGTTGTCGCGGGACATCGGGCGCTCGCCCTGCAGCACCACGATTTCCACGCCGGGCTGCTGGTCAGCATTGGTGGAGAAGGTCTGGCTGTGCTTCTTGGGGATGGTGGTGTTGCGCGGGATCATCGGGGTGGCCACACCGCCGGCGGTCTCGATGGCGAGGGTCAGCGGGGTCACGTCGAGCAGGAGCACGTCCTTCACGTCGCCCTTGAGCACACCGCCCTGGATGGCAGCGCCGATGGCGACGACTTCGTCCGGGTTCACACCCTGGTGCGGGTCTTTGCCGGCCAGCTTGCGGGCGGTTTCCACCACCTTGGGCATGCGGGTCATGCCGCCCACGAGCACGAGTTCGTCGATCTTGCTGGCGTCCAGCTTGGCGGCGGCCAGGCAGTCACGCACGGGCTTCATGGTGCGCTCAAAGAGGGAGTCGCAGAGCTGCTCCATCTTGGCGCGGGTGAGGGTCTTCATGATGTGCTTCGGCCCGGTGGCGTCGGCGGTGATGAAGGGCAGGTTCAGGTCGTAGCTCTGGCTGGAGCTGAGGGCGATCTTGGCCTTCTCAGCCTCTTCCTTGATGCGCTGCAGGGCGTCCGGCTGACCGCTGAGGTCGATGCCGCTGTCGCTCTTGAATTCATTGACGATCCAGGTGATCAGCGTGTTGTCCCAGTCGTCACCACCCAGGTGGGTGTCGCCGTCCGTGGCCAGCACTTCAAAGACGCCGTCGCCGATTTCGAGGACGGAGATGTCGAAGGTACCACCGCCAAGGTCATACACGGCGATCTTTTCGTCGGACTTGCTTTCGAGGCCGTAGGCCAGGGAGGCGGCGGTGGGCTCGTTGATGATGCGGCGCACGTTCAGGCCGGCGATCTCACCAGCGGCCTTGGTGGCGTTGCGCTGGGAGTCATTGAAGTAGGCGGGGACGGTGATGACAGCGTCGGTGATGGTTTCGCCCAGCTTGGCCTCAGCGTCGGCCTTCAGCTTGGAGAGGATCATGGCGCTGACTTCCTGCGGGGAGTAGGTCTTGGTTTCGCCGCCGACTTCCACCTGCACGTGGGCGTCGCCATTGGAGGCGGCCACGATCTTGTAGGGCATGCGCTTGTCGGCTTCGGTGAGTTCAGCAAACTTGCGGCCCATCAGGCGCTTCACGGAGAAGACGGTGTTGCGGGGGTTGGTCACGGCCTGGCGCTTGGCGGCCTGACCGACGACGCGTTCGCCGCTCTTGGTGAAGGCGACGATGGAAGGCGTCGTGCGTGCGCCTTCGCTGTTTTCCAGCACCGTGGCCTTGCCGCCTTCGAGGACGGCCATGCAGGAGTTGGTGGTGCCGAGGTCAATGCCGAGGATTTTGCTCATGGTTTTGGGGTTGGGGGGGAAAGGTGGAACTGATGGTTTTGGTGGTCTATTCCTTGGCTAGAGGCGTGCCAAGTGGGTCTTTAGAAATGTAATTCACTGAATGTGAGTGAACTAATAAGATCATGGCACAATGAGCCATGAGCCAAAAATTGTGCCAAAGTGCCAAAATGTGGCACAATTGGGGTGTCACTTGGCACAATTGGGGCCGACGTCTCGTGATCTTGTCTTCTTCAGGTGGCAATCCAGACAGCCTTTGGTATCGTGTGCGGCATGTCCCTCATGGAGAAAATGGCCGTGGGCGTAGGTCTGCTTGCGCTCTGTCTGGGGCTTTTCTCGCTCGTCAGTTCCTGTGCGGCGTTCAATTCGTGGCGCGGCGAGGTCGACGGGCGGACGGATGCGCGGAAGGATCTGCAGGCTGGCAAACTCATCCTTGAGACCATGGGGCCGCCGCCGGCACCGTGGGAGAGGACCTATGAAAAGCTGCTCAAGGAACGGCACGGCATCACGTACTCCTGGGTGGCCGGGTGCATTGTGAACGATCGCGTCAGCGGTCACGCCAGAGCTTACAATCAAATCATGGAGGCGGAGATTGAGCGGCGGTTTGGGAAAGACGTCCTGGAAAAAACAGCGGATGAAGCCAGAAAGCAGACGCCAGCGCCGGTGCGCTGATTCCTTCCGCCAGCTTGCGAAAAGCCTCACCGCCTCCGACGGCGTCTTTCTATATCAGCAGGAAGAGGTCCCACGATGATGACGTCGTCCTTCCTCACGAAGAGATCATACTTCTCGTCTTTCAGAACCAGGAGGGCGCGGGTGTTGACCCGGATGAATTTATTGCCCTGCGGTGTCTTGCGGATGATCGTGATCTTTGGCACTGCTTCCGGAGAGGTGTGCCCGCCAGCGATCTCGATGGCCTGCCGAAGGGTCAGGCTGCCGTCGTACGACAAATCATATCTCCCAGGCCGTGCCACCTGACCAAAAATCACGAAAGGAGGCTCCATATAACATCTCTCCCGTACGGCATCGGGGCGGTCGCCCGGTTGGGTGATGAGACCCGCCTGGAGGCCCGTGAGAGGAAGCAGAAGGAAAAAGGTGAGCCTGCGGTACATAGGATCAAGGGATGCCGGGCTGCTTTGAGGGGGCGGGGCTGGGGGACGTTCAAATAACAGCCTGGGGCGGTTTGTCCGCGCTTGTGAAATATTTCACAATCCGATTGCCGCCCCTGCGCAGGGGGCGTAATTCTCAGGGTCCCAAACTTTCCCCTGACTCCCATGGTCGCCCCTGCTGATTCCACCGTTGCTGCTTACGACTCCAAAGTCGAAGGCAATATCATCTTCACCAAGATGGACGCCGCCATCAACTGGATGCGCAAGAATTCCATGTGGCCGATGCCGATGGGCCTGGCCTGCTGCGCCATCGAAATGATGGCCGCCGCCTGCAGCCGCTATGACCTGAGCCGCTTCGGTGCGGAGGTGATGCGCTTTTCCCCCCGCCAGGCTGACGTCATGATCGTGGCCGGCACGGTGACTTACAAGATGGCCCTCGCGGTGAAGCGCATCTGGGACCAGATGCCGGAGCCCAAGTGGTGCATCGCCATGGGTGCCTGCGCCTCCAGCGGCGGCATGTACCGCAGCTACGCGGTGCTGCAGGGCATTGATCAGCTCATCCCGGTGGACGTTTACATCTCCGGCTGCCCTCCGCGCCCCGAGGCGCTGCTGGAAGGCCTGATGCGCCTGCAGCACAAGATCGAAACCGAGCACTCCTTTGTGGAACAGAAGAAGGAGCTCATCGCCGAGCTGACGGCCTGATCTGCGCGCAGGAACGACAAACACCCCTTTTCCATCTCATTCTCTCATGAACGCCGCCCAAATGGTCGAAGCCCTGAAGCAGAAGTTCGGCGATGCCGTGCTGGAGACGAAGGAATTCCGCGGAGAGCACACTCTCGTGGTCAAGCTGGCCAGCGCCAAGCCCCTGCTGTGCTACTGCCACGATGAGCTGAACTTTGACTACCTCATCGACGTGTCCAGCCTGGACTACATGGGCAAGGAGCCGCGCTTTGAGATGGTGTATGAGCTCTACGGCTACGGCCACCTGCAGTACCTGCGCGTGCGCACCCAGGTGGCTGAGGACGTGGAAGTGCCCACCGTGAGCGACATCTGGCCCACCGCCAACTGGCACGAGCGCGAAGTGTACGACATGATGGGCATCAAGTTCAGCGGCCATCCCGACATGCGCCGCATCCTGATGTGGGAAGGCTACCCCTTCTTCCCGCTGCGCAAGGACTTCCCCCTGGAAGGCAAGCCGAGCGATCTGCCGGAAGTGGGCTTTACCCGTGTGGCTCCGATGGCCGACGGCCCCTTTGTGACCACCGCCGGTGCCGAAGACACCCAGACCCGCGAGCCCCGCTCCCGCCGTCCGGTGGAGTGATGCCGCTGCTTCGCTGACCTGATCAGCGAGGAAAGTACGAAGGCTCGAGTCTCATACAAGCAGCAGGGCCTCCTGCCTCGAATGACGAGGCATACCCGTGAATTTTCACGAAGATCGCTGGTCGCCTGCGCGCTCATTCGTGGACATTCCTGCTCGTTCGCGTTTTAATACAAGAATTCCGCAGCCGCGTTCATCTCTGTGACGATGCTGTGCGATAGAGCCGCACCGCCTCACCCGTTCCCCTTTTTCCTTCGCATGACACGCACCCACATCACCACCGTACTCGGTCTGGCCATGGCCACGACCGCCTTCTCCGCCGACTCCTCTGACTGGGGCACCTTCCGCGGACCTTCCGGCAACGGCATCGTGCCCGCCGTGGCCGGCAGCAAATGGAGCCTCAAGCAGGTCTGGAAATCGCCCACAAACAATGGCTTCAGCTCCTTCGCCGTGGCAGGCGGCAAGGCCTACACGCTCGTCACTGGCGAGAGCGATGGCAACAGCGGCGAAATGCTCGCCTGCCTGGATGAAAAAACCGGCAAGGAATTGTGGAGCAAACCCCTCAGCGTGGTGCCCAAGTATGATGGCGGCGGCGATGCCGGCACGCCTGACAACAAGGGCGGCGACGGCTCCCGCTCCACCCCCGTGGTGAATGGCGGCAAGGTGTATGCCATCGACTCCATGCTGGGCGTGTTCTGCTTTGACGCCGCCACCGGCAAGGAAGTGTGGAAGCACGATGTCATGAAGGAAAACGCCGGCGTGCAGATCAAATGGGAAAACGCCGCCTCCCCGGTGATCGATGGCGATGTGCTGCTGCTGGCTGGCGGTGGTGCAGGCCAGGCGCTGATCGGCCTGAACAAGAACACCGGCAAAGTGGTGTGGAAGGGCGAGGATGACAAGATGACCCACGCCACCCCCGTGCTGGCAGACATCCTGGGCGTGCATCAGGCCATCTTCTTCACGCAGACCGGTCTTGTGGCCGTGGACCCGCAGAAGGGCGATGTGATCTGGCGCGCCGCCTTCCCCTACAAGGTGAGCACCGCCGCCTCCCCGGTCGTGTTTGAAGACATCGTGTACTGCTCCGCCGGCTACGGCGTGGGCGCTGGTGCCTTCAAGATCAGCAAGAGCGGCAGCAAGCTGGAGGCCACGCAGATCTGGCGTCGTGAAAACCAGTGCTTCAACCACTGGAGCACCCCGGTGGTGAAGGACGGCTATCTCTACGGCATGTTCAGCTTCAAGGAATACGGCGCCGGCCCCCTGGCCTGCGTGGACATCCGCACGGGCGAGGACAAGTGGGCTGAGAAGGGCTTTGGCCCCGGCCAGGTCATCCTGGCAGGAGACAAGGTCATCGCCACCAGCGACAAGGGCGAGATCGTCGTCGCCGAGGCCTCCCCTGCTGGCTACAAGGAAGTGGCCCGCAAGGACGTGCTGGACGGCAAGGTATGGAGCTACCCCATCCTGGCCAATGGCAAGATCTTTGCCCGCAGCACCGTCGAAGGCGTGTGCCTGGACCTGAACTGAGGCACCCGCAGAAGATCCAACGCATTCAAAGCCCGGAGCACCGCGAGGTCTCCGGGCTTCTTTTTAGACTCATTCTCAGCAGAAGAATCCACCACCACCCCTCATCCGGGGACTGTGCAGCTTGACGCATCGGGGGCTTTAAACGACTCTCCGGGCTCTCTTGGCATGAAGCAGTGGCTGCAACGGATGAACGAGGCCTGGCAAAAGGCACGTGAGCTCCCCTACATCGGGCGGAGTTCCTTTGCCGTGGCCATCGTGCTGCTGGTCATCTCCATGATGACGGGCTGGCACCGCACACACCCGGACGATGGCGTGGGAATGGCCATGCAGCAGGCCCAGCAGGCGCAGATGGACGTGCCGGAGGGCATCCTGGTGCTGTCCCGCGTGCTGCCCTACCTGAACCTCTGGGTGCAGCTGGGCGTGCCGGTGCTGCTCATCGTGGTCTGGCGCCGCTGGGGAGACCTGCGCCGCCTCATGCTGCCGGTCAGCATTTCCGCCGTGTCCATAGCGCTGTGGGCCATCGCCAGCGAGCTGGTGGACTACATCGCCCATGCACATATGACGGAGATCGGCGAGCCGCCGGTGCCGGTGGCCTTTGCGTTCAAGCTCGTCTTCATCGCGCTGGCGTATCTCTCGGTGCCCTTTGCGCTGCACTACTACCGGCGCATCGGCGTGCTGGAGCGCTACACGCTGCGCACCTTCATGCACCCGCTGGTGTTCTGCTTTGTGTCCTTCTTCACGCTGTGGATCATCATGGATCTGCTGGACAACATGAAGGACTTCCAGGAATCGAACGTCGGTCCGCTGCGGGTGATCACCTTCTACCTGAGCATGATCCCCTTTGTGTACACGCAGATCCTGCCGGCGGCGCTGCTGCTGGCGGTGCTGTACGCGCTCACGCGCATGTCCCGGGCCAATGAGCTCATCTCCATGCTGGGCACCGGGCGCAGCCTGCTGCGCGTGCTCAGCCCCATCTTCCTGTGCAGCGTGTATGCCTGCCTGCTGGACATGGCGGCCAACTACTACTGGGCCCCGCGTGCGGAGGGCAATCGAGAGGCCGTCTTCCGCGCCATGAGCGTGCATGCGGCGGACTCCATCATGGCCTCCCAGATCATGTTTCATGACGAGCAGAGCCGCCGCACCTGGTACGTGGGCACCTTCCCCTTCTCCATGCGCAGCGGGGCTGAGCGCATGCACGAGGTGCAGATCCGCGAGGAAACCAAGGACGGCCAGCCCCTGCGCACCATCATCGCCCCCTCGGTGGGCTGGTCTTCACGCACCGGCTGGCGCTTCTACGACGGCAAGGAGCTCATCTACGACAACGGCAGCGTGGCGGACATCCGCTACTTCCCTGTGGACAAAAACGGCCAGCACATGCTGCAGGTGCCCGGCATCGAGGAGACGCCCTGGAGCCTCGTCAGCTACGCACTGAGGCCGGATTTCATGGGTGTGCCGGAGCTCGTCTCCTACCTGCGCGCGCACCCCAAGGCGGCCGACGACAAGCTGGCCCCCTTCCGCACGCACCTCTGGCACCGCTTTGCCCTGCCGTGGCAGCCCCTGGCGCTGGTGCTGGTGGCCGCGCCGCTGGGCGTGGCCTACTCCCGCCGCGGCTCGGTGGGCGGCATCGCCGTCAGCGTCTTCCTCTTCTTCATCTTCATGTTCACCAACAACCTCTTCCTCAACCTGGGCAAAGGCGGGCACCTGCCCACCTGGCTGACGGTGTGGATCCCGCATATGCTCTTTGGCGGCCTGGGGCTGGTGCTCTTCCACTACCGCTCCGCCAACCGCGACCTGCCCAGCTTCAAGCTGCGCCTCTTTAAAAAGAAGGCCGCGCCGCAGATCGCCCGCCCGCGCAACCGCCGCACCGCCGGTGCCTCCGCTACTTGAAAGTGCGCTCCTGAAACTTTAAAGACAGCCGATGCAGCAAAACTGGTCCATCCGCAGCCGCGCCCACACCTGCGCCGTCACCCAGCGCCCCTTTGAGGACGGCGAGCTCTTCCACACCTCCGTTTACTTTGACCCCGAGGAAAACGGCTACGTGCGCCGCGATGTGTGCGCCGAGGCCTGGGCCCAGGAGCAGGAGCAGCGCAAGCCCATCGCCGCCTGGAAGACCCGCTACCAAAAAGTGCTGGCCGAGGCCAAGCCCGAGATCGCCCCCAAGGAAAGCGTCCAGGCCCTGCTGCAGCGCTTCATTGAAGAAGGCGACCCCCGCACCGAAAACGCCCGCTACATCCTGGCCCTGATGCTGGAACGAAAGCGCCAGATCACGCAGACGGCGGAAAAGGAGGTGGATGGTGCCAAAATGCTCTTCTACGAGAACAAGAAGACCGGCGAAATCTTCATCGTGCGCGACCCCGAGCTGCGCCTGGATGAAATCGCCGACATGCAGGACGAGGTGGCCACCCTCCTGGCCTTCGGCGGCCCTGCGGCAGATGCCGCCAAAGCCGTGGGCGTGACCCTGACTGTGGACGGCGTGGTCCCCACCCCCGATCCCGCCGCCCCCGAGAGCACTCCTGCCGAGACCGAAGCCACCGCTGAGGCCGCTGCGCCAGCGGAAGGCGAAGAGGCGGAAGAAGAACTCTCCGACGAGCCCGAAACAGCCGGGGACGACACCACGGTGGACGACATTCCGGAAGACGGCACTGCCGAGGACCAGTCTCTGGACATTCAGATCGGAGCAGCCGCTTCAGGCCTTGAAGCCGAAGACACGGTCACTGAGGAAGGCGCGGATGAGACGCAGGCAGCCGAGCCCTCACCGGAGGACTGAAGATCACAGGCCCAGCTCTTCGCGCACCTGCGGTTCATTGATCAGCTTTTGATAGGCGGCCTTGGCACCGCCTGCGGCATTGCGGCCCCGGGTCATCATGTCCGTGTAGCGGGCGCTGCCCCGCGTCGGCGGGTTGCTGATGAAAAGGCGGACGATTTCGGCATAAGCTATCAGGGCGTCCACATACGGATGCACCCGCGGGTCCAGCAAGGGGCGCAGACGGCGGAGCTTGTTCAGACCGCCGCCGAGCTCGTCGCCCGTCAGGGTGCTGATGCCGTCGATGTCGTGATTGATGGCGGTGAGGATGGCCTGGGCGTTGGCCTGCGAGGCCTCCATGGAGCCGCTGAGGGACAGGGTGCGCGGTGCATTTCCCTGCAGGTACATCAGCAGGTACTTGGCGGACAGGCAGTTGGGCGCCGCCGCGTAGAGCGCCTGCAGGCGCTGCGCTGCGTGGGGATTTCGCAGCAGCGGCACGAGCTGCTGTGGCGTGCGCAGCATCACCGTGCGCATGCTGTCAAAGTTGGCCAGGGCGGTTTGCAGGGCTGCAGGGCGCTCGGAGTCGGCCACCACCAGGGCGTCTTCAAACTTGGCCAGGCTGAAAATATTGACGGCCACCAGCAGGGCCGGACCATCTGTGACGAGGAGATCCGCCACGGCCTTTTCGTTCTTCATGGGCACTCCCACGATTTTGCAGGGCCCCTTCACGGCGCCGCGGATTTTGGCGGCCACGCCTCCCGTGGGCAGCACGCTGCCGTCGGCATTCATATCCCCCGTGACAGCAAAGGCCGGATCCCATTTCTTGCCGGTGATGGCGCTTTCCAGCAGCAGGGCGCATGCCACTGCGGCGGAGGGGCCGTCCTGGCCGGCGTACTTGTCCTGAAAGCCGATCTCCAGCGAATGACCCGCCGGCCAGCCCTTGTGGCGCAGCTGGGAAAACTTGACCGCCTCATTGATGGCTTTGTGCATGTCATCCCCCATGCCCACGCCAAACCTCAGCGTCGAAGGCCCGGGGTCGAGCGAAGTCTGCGCCTTAAGATTCATGCGCGTGATCTGCCCGGCCTCCCCACCGGTGGAGAGCTGGGCGATCAGCAGCCCGTTGGCACTCGTCTGCAGGGATTTGAAGGTGATGGCCCCCGTCCCGGTGGAACCGAGAGAAGACAACTCCAGGACGGGAGATTTCATCTGTGCGGCAGGAGGCACCCCAGTGGCATGCGCCTCCTCTGACTTAGGCTGCCACAAAGACTCGGGCACAAGGCCTGCTTTCCAAAGCAGCATCGAGATAATAACTAACGCCAGAAGAACAAATCCAACTTTCATGCGGAACAAATATTAGGCTCCTTTGCGAAAAATCGTCAACTTCAAAGAAGTGTCTAATTTGCAAATCTGTGCCTGGCCCCCCGGCTCCTTACAGCCCCAGCTCCTCGCGCACTTGGGCGTCGTTGATCAGCTTCTCGTAGGCGGCTTTGGTGGCTCCGGCCGCCTTTTTGGCCTTGCTGACAAAGTCTGTGTAGCGCGCACCGGTGCGCACCGGATTGAGCAGTGCTCCACGGATCACCTCTCCGTAGGCCACCAGCCCGTCCACATACGGCCACACACGGGCATCCAGCAGCGGGCGCAGCTGCCTCAGCTTGTTGAGGCTGTTCCCCAGCTCGTCCCCCTTGAGGCTGGAGACGTTGGAGTCCACATCATGGTCGATGGCCGCCACAACGGCCTGCGCGTTGTTCTGCGCCGCCTCGATCGAGCCGCCAATGGAGAGCGTGCGCGGGGTGCGCCCCTGCAGGTACATCAGCAGGTACTTGGCCGAGTAGCAGTTTGGCGCAGCCGTCAGCAGCGCCTGCAGGCGCTGCGCGGCATGCGGCGTGCGCAGCAGCTGCACCATCTGCCTCGGGTCCTTCATCATCACCGTGCGCATGTTGTCAAAATCCGTCAGCGCATTCTGCAGCGCCTGCGGCCTCTCGGGATCTGCCAGCAGCAGCGCGTCTTCAAAGGTCTTGATGCCAAAGACCGTGATGCCCACCAGCGGGGCCGGGCCCTGCTGCACCAGGATGTCTGACACCGCGACCTCGTTTTTCACCGGCACTCCCACCAGCTTGCACGCGCCTTTGGTGGCTCCCCGTATCTTGGCCGCCACCCCGCCGGCGGGCTGCACGCTGCCGTCTGCGTTCATGTCTCCGGTGACTGCAAAGGCTGGATCCCATTTCTTCCCCGTGATGGCAGCCTCCAGCAGCAGGGCGCAGGCCACGGCGGCGGAGGGGCCGTCCTTGCCGATGTATTTGTCCTCAAAGCCGATCTCCAGCGAATGCCCCACCGGCCAGCCGCCATGCCGCAGCTGCGAGAACTTGCTGACCTCCCTGAGCGCCTTGCTCGTGCTTTCCCCCACGTCCTGGTTGAATTTGAGCGTGGAAGGGGACTGCCCCAGCGAAGGCAGGGCGGAGAGGTTCATGCGCGTGACCTGACCGGCCTCGCCGCCGCCGGAGGAGAGCTGGGTAATGAACAGGCCGTTCACCTGGTTCAGGCGCGACTTGAACACCTGCCCGGGGGCCGCAGGAGCACCGGTGATTATTTCATTTCTGCCAGCCGGCGTGGTGTCGCCGGGCTGCCCGGGAGCCGCAGGAGGTGGATTGTTTTGATTCGCCTGCGCGATGGCGCTGCTAATGTCCAGCAGCTTCCAGCACTGCTGCAAAGGCTGAGGCGTGGCACCGGCATCTGGTAAAGACGCGACCCTCAGGCGGCTGCCATCCCATTCGTGCGCCAGACCGGAGCCTGCCTTGAAGGAGGCGGTGATCTTGACAAAGCTCACCATGCCGTTGGCCGTCTTGGCTGGCAGGTCTGGATTTCCATTCTCCCATGCCAGCTTCAGCTGCACGGGTTTTTTCACAAAGTGCGCGGCGCTTGATGAAAGCACATCCAGACACTCACATTTGATGAAACGGCATTGGCTGGTGGTCAGCAGGGCATCCGTTCCGGTAAATTTGGAACTGTCAAACAGACACTCTTCATAGCGCGTGGACGGGTGACTCCCGTCGTAAGGATGAGAGCCCATCTCACAGGACAGGAAGGTGCAGCGAGTGGCGGCTATTCCGCACATAAAAGGCGAGTCAAGCGTGCTGCCTGCCACCACGCAGTCTGTCATGGTCAGCTTGGGCGGACCGATCTCCGAATAAAGTTCCTCCGTCGTGAACACCCTGCCGTCGCTCCGGCGGTGAACCGCCTTGTCGATGGTCACATAGCAGTCTTCCAGCGCACAGCCTTGCAGATTAAAGCTGCCACGCGTGGACGCTTTGAGCGCCACCTTGCGCAGGATGCAGTTTTTCAGATTCAGAACTCCGCCGTTGGCGGAGTGGAGCGTCACATTCTCAAGCACGGTTCCAGCAGGGAAGCTCACCTCCAGCTTGGCTGCGCGAGGAATCATGAAATTCGGATCGATCCTCACCTGGAGGTCGTTGCCGACATAATGGCCTGCCGGCAGCGAGCGCTCTTCCTGCAGACAGAGATTGACCTTGGATGCTCGTGCATACCAGCCGGGCTCCTCTGCATCGATGCCGCCCGGGGCGAACAGCAAACCAGGCAGCAGGAAATATAGAAGACGTTTTTTCTTCATAAAACCCAGCTAAGGAAATATCTTGGATACCGTCAATCATTAACCGGTTCATCATGTAGAAACCGGTGCTCATGCGATCAGCCTCCTCCTGTTATTCCGAGCCCGCCATTCCACCCCACCCCTTTCCGCAGGACGGGCGGCACTCAGGAAGGCCTCTCGATGCCGCCGCGCCAGAGGCCGGGGCTCCTTACAGCCCCAGCTCCTCGCGCACCTGGGCGTCGTTGATCAGCTTCTCGTAGGCAGCCTTGGTGGCTCCGGCTGTTTTTTGAGCCTTGCTGACAAAGTCTGTGTAGCGCGCACCGGAGCGCACCGGATTGAGCAGCGCTCCACGGATCACCTCTCCGTAGGCCACCAGCCCGTCCACATACGGCCACACACGGGCATC